>Ga0163144_10003586_pt1 | contig 35325 bp, 26 predicted proteins | sample OliLak19BULKMAT1_FD_123175 | JGI IMG/M metagenome (GOLD analysis project Ga0163144, IMG submission 123175) | Freshwater microbial mat bacterial communities from Lake Vanda, McMurdo Dry Valleys, Antarctica - Oligotrophic Lake LV.19.BULKMAT1 | ecosystem: Environmental > Aquatic > Freshwater >...
ACCTCCCCGAGTTCGCCGCCTCAGCCCATCGCGTCTCGGGTCGACTCGCCGCTGATTCCCCATTCGCAGCTTTCGATCACTTCGCCCGCGCCGCTCGCATTTTTGGTCACATCGGCCATCTCGTTGGCCGCGGCGAATCCCTACACAACGCAGCCAAGCTGCGTGCCGCGATGGCGGGCAGCGACCGGGCCACCGTTCCCCACATCACCACCTTCTACGCGGAACCGCCCTCCAGTTTTGGCCGCGTCGATGCAGACGCCACGCCTGACTCATTCGCGGATGCGGTGGCCCAGGCCCTTCGCGCCACGGCCGCGATGGTGGACTTGACGTCCAGGCCGGCGCTGTCCGGCCACGAACTGCTGTCCCTGGTCGCGGCAAGCGGCGCGTCGACCAACGCCGTCATGGTGGCCTGGCGCGGGTCGTCCCACGACGTGCTCGGCTGGATCGGCGCAGACGAACCAGACACGACGGTGCTGGCGCGCGCTGACGAGTGCGTCACCTTCGAGCTCGGCAGCGACGGCGCGCGCGAAGTGTCGGTGGTGGTGCGTCCGCGCAATCTCGGTTCGGCGCGTACCACCCTCCTGTCGTTGCAGCGTCTGGCTGCCAATGCGGCCTCGCTCCATAAGGCTGCGGTGGCAGAGAGCGAGCGGTCGGCGCTGTGGCCAGAGCCCTTGCCGGAACAACAACTTGGATTCGTGTGCGCGTCCGAGTCGATGCTGGAACTGCTGAGCGCCACGCGGCGCGTGGCCGCCAGCAATTACGCCGTGCTGATCACCGGTGAGACCGGTACCGGTAAAGAGCTGCTGGCGCGGGCGATTCACAACCTGTCGCCGCGCAGCAAGCAGCGCTTCCAGCCGTTCAATTGCACCGCCGTGGCCCGCGAGATGCTCGACGCGCAGCTCTTCGGCTACAAACGCGGCGCGTTCACCGGCGCACACGATTCGTTCCCCGGAGTGATCCGCAGCGCGGCGGGTGGCACGCTGCTGCTCGACGAGATCGGCGAGATCGGGCTCGACGTGCAGCCCAAACTGCTCCGCTTCCTCGAGTCGGGCGAAGTACATCCACTGGGCGAGCCGGCGCCGGTGAGCGTGGACGTGCGCGTCGTGGCCGCCACCAACGCCAACCTCGACGCCCTGGTCGAGCAGGGGAAGTTCCGCGACGACCTCTTCTACCGGCTCAACGTGGTGCGCCTCACCATTCCGCCGCTGCGAGAGCGGCGGGAAGAGATCCCGCTGCTCCTCGATCATTTCCTGGAACGCGCGCAGAAGGAGTGCGGCAAGTCGGGCATTCGCGTCGGCGAGACCGCGGCTGAATATCTGCTGCTCTACGCCTGGCCCGGCAACGTGCGCGAGCTCTCGAACGAGATACGGCGCGCGGTGGCCCTCGCCGAACCCGGCGCCGTGCTGATGCGCGAGCACTTATCAGCCAAACTCGCGGCCACTCGGCGCACGGTGCCCGTGGACCAGCGCCCCCCCGACCACTCCGAACTGGTGGTGCGGCGTGACCAGCCGCTGACGGCGGCCGTGGAACATGTGGAGCGCGCCCTGATCCAGGACGCGCTGCGCCGGCACACCAGCGTGGAGGACGCGGCCCGCTCGCTCGGGCTCTCGCGCAAGGGCCTGTATCTGAAGCGCCAGCGCCTCAAGATCGACGAGTAGGGCCGCCGGTTCGCGACTGGCATGTGAACAGGCGGTTCAATGCAGGTCAAGCCGCGGCCGCGCGCACTCAGCCCACGTCCACCGGCGGCATCACGGCACGGCCTTTGAGCTTGGCCTGCGCCGCCTTCGCCGTCGCGCGCAGCAGCGGGTCGGCGGCGGTCGACCAGGCGTCCACCTGATGCGCCAGCCCCACGAGGCGCAGCTCGCCGATGGCGTAGGCCGCGCACGCCTGAAGCCATGGGTCGCGACTACGGGCCAGCACCTCGACCGCTTCGTCGCGCGACGCGACAGTCACGCCGACCAGCCGCGCGGCGTGACGCGCCCGGTCGGCCGGGCTGACCTCGCGGTCGAAGAGCGGCACAACCGTCGCCCGCAACGCCGGGGGCAGCACGTTGTCGAGGAACTCGAGGGCGTTGTCGTGCACGGCCGGCTGATCCGACTGAATGCCCACGAATGCACTGTGCATGTCGTGGGCGGGGTACAGGATCTTCATCAGGCGGAAGATGCGCTCGCTCTCCTGTGACAGGGCTTCGCGCAGGCCGGCCACGACCGGCTCGGCCCCGGTGAGCGATCCGCCAATCGCGTCCAGCACCTGGTAGGAGCGGTAGTGCCCGGTGATCTCGGCCTCGAGCGCCGTCTCGACCAGCGCCCGCTGCACCCGCCGCTCGGGATAGAGCTGGGCGAGCTTGTTGAGCGCGGCCAGCACCCGCATGCGCAGGGCCGGGTCGCCCGTGATCACGTTGTCGATCAGCACGGCGTGCGCGGCCGGCGTGGCCATGGCCTGCAGCACGGTCGGCAGCTCCAGGCGGATGGCCAGAGGCGTGTCGCGATCCTCGAGATAGTCGCTGATCGGATCGATGATGCGGTCGCCGAACGACCCGAGCGCGGCCACGATCTCGTCGGTGAGCCACGGCTCGGCAAGACGATCGACCAGGCGGTGCACGAGCGTGCGCTTGCCCAGACGCCCTGCCGACCGTACGGCCTCGCGGGCCACCTCGGGCGCGTCGTCTTCGAGCAGCTTGCGCAGTTCGCGGTCGAAGATGTCGGGCGCCATCCCCACCACCCTGGCCGCCTCGACCCGCGCGCGCACCCCCGCGTCGCCGCCTTCCGCCACCATGCGCTGCAGCATCACCTGCGCGGCCTCCACGTTCTGAGCCCGGCCAGGACGCGACAGGAACGCGATGAGCGAGGCCTGAATCGAGAAGTCGTGGTAGTCGCCCACCTGTTCGATGAGCGCGAGCGGGTCCACGTTCGAGTGCCGGGTGAGATAGAGCAGCGCCTCGGTGCGTACCTCCAGATGCGGATCGCGAAGCAGACGTTCCACGTCGCCCTTCACGGTGGTCACGCCGGCCTGCGAGAGCAGCGTCAGGGCGCGCAGGCGCACGTCGGACGACTCGTGTCGCAGCAGGTCGGCCACGGCGATCTGCACGCCGTCGGCCGGCCACGTCTCGAAGAAGCTGAGCGCGTAGAGGATCTCGGCCGGCGATCCCCGCAGCTTCTGGGCGAGCGCCACGCTGGCGCTCCGGTCGAGCAGGGCGCTGCTCGCCCGCTCGGCGTCGAGCCGGTGCTGATGGATGCTCTCCTGCAGATTGGTCACGTACTGCCGGCGCGCCACGACCGCCGCCGCCATCCAGGCCGCGACGATCGCCAACGTGAGCCAGCCGACCTGCACCGGATTCCAGCCGAGACCCACCGCGCACACCAGCACCACGAGCCCGCCGAGCGCGTCGCCGCACCGGTAGATCACCGTGTCGATGAACGACTTCACCCGGAACGTCTCGGCCGCCGACAGGGGCAGGTAGAGCAGCTCCACCGTGACCTTGTCGATCGAATAGCGCAGCACCTGATCACTCGCCTTGAGTGCCGACACGGCCACCAGCGAGCCGAAGACGAGCACGCCGAGCGTGGTCGATGCCATCGCCACCGGCACGATGAAGAGCGCCAGACCCACCCCCACCGAGCGCAGCACGCGGCTCGTGAGCAGCAGTTGCAGCCCGAGCGAAGCCAGGCCGGCAATCATGTTGAACGACCCGAAGAAGGCCGCGAGCTGGTCGGTGTCGGGAATCTGCGCCTTGGCGATCGCCTTGAACTGCCAGCCCGCCACCGTCGTGGCAAACGACGCCAGGCCGATGACCCAGGCAATCGACCGCAGGTAGGGCGAGCCTGCGACGGCCTTCAGGCTGGCGCGGAAGCCCAGCGGCTCCATCGAGACGTCCACGGCCGCCACCTCGGCCCGCTGCCACGACAGGTGCACCAGCCAGGCCGACACCAGCAGGCTGCCCGCCACCCACAGCAGCAGCGTCTCGGTGCCCAGACTCGACGCCGTGAGGCGCGTCGCCAGGCCGCCCACGATCCAGCCCAGGATGGCGCCGCTGCCGATGAAGCCGAAGGCGCGCTTGGCTTCGCGCGTCGTGAGCACGAAATTGGCCAGCGTCCACACCTGCGAGGGCGCGAGCACGCTGAAGATGCCGACCCACAGATAGATGACGATGAAGAGCCAGCCCTGGCCGATGCCAGCGACGCTGCACCACCAGAACAGTACGCAGTTGCCCGCGTAGACGAACAGGGTGCCGATCTGCAGCGAGCGCAGCGACACCCAGCGGCTGGCGCGGATGTAGAACGCCACGGCCACGCCCACGAGCACGGCGATGGTGATGTCGGCGTAGGGCAGGTCGACGGCCGAGTAACGGTCAAGGAACAGGGCGTCGCGGGTGGCCTTGCTGGCCACCGTGCCCGACATGGTCAGGAACAGGTAGACGAAGAGCGGCCAGGAGCGGTGCCACTCGGGTTCGCTCAGGCCTAGCATCCGGGCGACTACCTTCAGCATCCAACTACGTATCGTATTGCCGCTGGGTCGGCGCCTGCATAAGATTCATCCACACTCCCCATGGCCACGACAGCTCCGCGTCCGTCCCTGCTCACCCGCTGGCTGTCCCCGATCGCCGAACTGCGCGCGGGCGAAGGCGGCACTGCGCTGCTGCTCTTCCTCTACTCGTTCCTGGCGATGACGTCCTACAACATCGTCAAGCCGGTCACGCGCTCGCAGTTCATCTCGAGCCTGGGCGCCGACAACCTGCCGTGGGTGCAGTTCGGGGCCGGCATGGTGATTGGCCTGATCATGCAGGCCTACACGAAGCTCATCGCGACGGTGCCGCGGCGCTGGACGATCCCGGTCACCCAGGCCGGCATGATCGTGCTGCTGGTGCTCTTCTGGGTGCTGTTCACGCAGATCGGCGCCGAGTGGGTCTCGGTCGGCTTCTACCTGTTCGGACTGATCCTGGGCATTCTGCTCATCAGCCAGTTCTGGACGCTGGCCAACGACATCTACGACCCGCGCCAGGCCAAGCGTCTGTTCGGGCTGATCGGCGGCGGCGCCAGCCTGGGCGGCGCCACCGGCGCAGCCATCACCGCCGGCCTGGTCGAGACCCTCGGCACGAAGACGATGCTGCTGGTCAGCGCTGCCATCATGGTGGTGTGCCTGCTCATCGTCGTGCGCATCATCCGCAGCAACGAACGCGCCGGCCAGTCCGACGCGTCGAAGACGGGCGAAGAAGAGCGCGTCGGCGGCGGCGAAGCGCTGGCGCTGCTGCGTGGGTCGCGCCACCTGCAGATCATCGCGCTCGTGATCGCGTTTGCCGCCATCGGCGCGGCCATCATCGAGCAGCAGCTCAACATGGCGGCGGCCCAGGCCAAGGGCCAGTCCAACACCGACGGCATCACCGCGTTCCTGGCGCAGGTCACGGTCTACCTGTCGCTCATCGGCCTGTTCATCCAGGTGGCGCTCACGAGCCGTATCCACCGCCTGTTGGGCATCGGCTTCGCCCTGATGATCCTGCCGGTCAGCCTCGGCGCCAGCGGTCTGCTGATGCTCACCGTGGGCGCGTTGTGGACAGCCGGTCTGGCCCGCGTCATCGACACGTCGCTGCGCTACACGGTCGACAAGACCACGCGCGAGATCCTGTTCCTGCCGCTGCCCGCCGACGTGAAGTACCGCGCCAAGCCGTTCATCGACGTCACCGTCGACCGTGTGTCGAAGGGCGCGGGCGCGTTGCTGATCCTGGTGCTGATCAAAGACTGGGGCCTGGGACTCACTTGGCAGCAACTGAGCTACGCCAGCCTGGCGATCATGGTGCTGTGGGTGGTGTTCGCGCTGCGAGCGCGCGCGGAATACATGGCGGCGTTCCGGAACAGCATCGTGCACCAGGACATGAAGGTCGGCGAAATTCGCCTGGAGACGGCCGACCTTTCCACGATCGAGGCGCTGGTCGAGGAACTGGCGCACCAGGATCCCAAGCGCGTCATCTACGGTCTCGACCTGCTCGAGTCGCTCGACAAGCGGCACCTGGTGAGCCCGCTGATGCTCTACCACGAGCATGCCGAGGTGCGGGCGCGCGTGCTGCGCCTGGCCGAGGCCACCGGTCCCACCGGCGCGGATCGCTGGCTGCGCGGCATCTCGCGCGGGCTCACTGACCTCGAAGGCGACGTGCGCAGCGCCGCGGTGCGGGCATTGGTGGCGGTGAAGGGCCAGGAGGCCGCGGCCCTGATGCGCCCGTATCTGCAGGATGCCGATCCCGCCCTGGTGGTCACCGCAGCCTCCGCCCTCTCGAACAGCAGCGACCCGGCGGATGTGAGCGCGGCGTCCGACGCGTTCCGCGCCCTCATCGACGACTCGCGCGAGCAGCGCGCCAGCACGCGCGCGGAGGTGGCGCGAGCCCTCGGCCGCGTCGCCAACCCGGCCTTCCGTCCGCTGCTCGTGCCGCTGATGTTCGATGCCGACATCGACGTCGCCCGCGACGCCATCAAGAGCGCGGCCCGGCTGGGCGGCGGCGACTACCTCTACGTGACGCCGCTCGTGTCGTTGCTGCGCAACCGGTTGCTCAAAGGGTCCGCGCGCGACGTGCTCGCCAGCTACGGCGAAGACGTCGTGCCGACGCTGGTCTACTTCATGCGCGACCGCGACGAAGACATCTGGGTGCGGCGGCACATCCCCGCCACGCTTGCGCGCATTCCCTGCGCCGCCACGCTCCAGACGCTGGTCGACGGCCTCGACGATCCCGACGGGTTCCTGCGCTACAAGTGCCTGGCGGCGCTCGAGCACCTGCGCCGCACGCGGCCCGAGCTGGCCGTGCCGCAGGCCACCATCGACCGGCTCGTGTCGGCGGAAACGGCCCGGGCCTTCGATCGCCTCACGCTGCACTACAACCTGTTCCACGCTGGCGGCCTCGACGAGGACTGCCTGCTGGCGCGGGCGCTCATCCAGAAATACGACCGCGCGTTCGACCGCGTGTTCACGCTGCTCGGGCTCGGACACTCGTCGAGCGACATCGCCGCGGTGCGCCACGCGCTCACCTCGGGCGACGCGCGCAGCCGGGCGGGCGCGGCCGAGTTCCTCGACAACATCCTCAAGGGCGAATCGCGGGCGCGGGTCATGCTCCTGGCCGAGGACATGCCGCGCGACGTGCGGGTGCGCAAGGGCAACACGATGTTCCGCACGCGGGAACGCGACGTGGAAGACACCCTGGCGCAGCTCGTGCACGACGACAGCCAGGAAATTGCCGCCACGGCGATGCAACTCGTGGAAGCGCGCGGACTCTGGTCCCTTGCCGGCGATCTCGAGCACGCGCTCGAACACCGGCCGGCCCGCGACTGGTGGGTGTTCGAGGCCGCGTCGTGGGCCCTGGCGGCCCAGCGCATGCCCGCCGAACGCCGGCGCGTGCTGTGGCAGGAGCCGCTGCCCGCCGTAGAACTCGCCGACCGGCTGCGCCGCATCCAGCTCTTCGACTTCGTCTCGGTCGACGAGTTGTTCCGTGTGGCCAGCCTGGGCCGTCAGGTGCGCCACGAAACCGGCCGGGTGATCGCGCAGGAAGGGCGCGTGGCCGACATGCTGCACATCGTGCTCGATGGACGGGTGCGCGTGGCGAGCACGCGCGAGGGACGCGCGGAGATTGCGGCGCCCGGGGTGCTCGGCTTCGAGGACGTGCTCGAAGGCCATCCGGTGCGCGGCACGGCCACCGCGCTCGAGCCCACGATCACGCTCACCATGACCACCGAGGAGTTCCTCACTCTGGTGTCGGAGAACGTCGAGATCGCGCAGGGCATCTTCCGCATGCTGATCGAGACGCACTGCGCGCCCGCCTGGCGCACCGTCGTGCACGGCGAGCTCTCGCCGGAAATGGAGCAGCGGGTGGCCGATGGCGTGCAAGCGCTCGACGGCCTGCTGCTGCTGCAGGCGAGCCCGCTGCTGCATCGCGCCACCACGGCCGAGCTCGTGCGCCTCGCGGCGGCGGCACGGGTCGTGCCCCTGGTACCGGGCGCGGCCTTGTTCAAGCCCGGCGACGTGGCCGCCATCCACGCCGTGCTCAGCGGTCAGGTGTCGGTATCGGCCGCCGAGGGCACGACGCCCGATCACGCCGACAGCGGCGACGTCGTGGGGATGTACGAGGCTTTGAGCGGCCGCTACATGGCCGCCACGGGCACCATCGCGCAGGCCGGCACGGCCTTGCGGATCGACCGGACCGAGCTCTTCGAGCTGATGGCCGACAACATGCCGCTGCTCCAGGGTATCTTCGGCGGCCTGGTGCACACGAGCGCCAGAATCGCCGCGCGTGCTTCCGCGCACGAGGCCCATGCGGCCCACACGCACGCGGCGCCGGCCGGGCTCTGACACTCAGCCCGGCAGACGCACCTCGAAACACGTCTCCACGCCCGGCCTGCTCGTGACGCGCAGGGCGCCGCCGTGGCGTTCGACGATTGCCTTCACGATCGAGAGGCCAAGTCCGGTGCCGCCCGCATCGCTGCGGGCCGTGTCGGCCTTGTAGAAGCGGTCGAACACGTGCGGCAGGTGCTCGGCGGGAATGCCCGAGCCGGTGTCGCGCACCGCAAAGACCACCACATCCGCGTCTCGCTCGGCGCGCACCCAGACCCGCCCCCCGCGCGGGGTGTGCCGCAGCGCATTGGCCGTGAGGTTCTGCAGCACCTGCTCGAGCCGCCGCTCGTCGCCCCGTACCACCTCTGCACCAGGTGTCACCGTCGTGTCGAGCGTCAGGTGTGCCGCAGAAGCGGCTGGCCCCTGGCGCTCAACCACCCGCGTGAACAGCCGCGCCACCGACACCTCGGCCAATTCGAGCGGCGCGCCGCCGGCGTCGAACCGCGCCAGATCGAGCAGGTCGTTGACCAGCCGCTCCAGCCGCTGTGCTTCCACATCCACGACGTGCACGGCCTGGCGGCCCTGCGGCGAGGCCGGGGCGAAGGCCGGCAGGGTCAGCGTTTCCGCGTAGCCGCGAATGGCGGTGAGCGGCGTGCGCAGCTCGTGCGTGATATCGGCCAGCAACTGCCGGCGCGCCCGGTCGGCATCGACCAGCGCCGCTTCGCGCGCCGCCGCCTCGCTGGCCATGCGATTGAAGGCCCGGGCCACCGACGCCACCTCATCGCCGCCCGCCTCCGAGGCGCGCGCGGTCGCGTCGCCGGCACCGAAGCGCCGCGCCGCTTCCTCGAGATCGCGCAAACGGTTCTGAGCCGGCCGGAACACCGCCAGCGACGCCAGCGCCGTGCCGACCAGGAGCAGGCCCGCAAGCCCGGCGGCGAGCCATGGCGCGAGCTCGCGCGCCACCGCCCCCAAGGGACGGCCCCGGGCCACCAGCACCGCCGCCACCACCTGGCCACCGACCCGCACCGGCGCCATCGTCCACGGCGGGCCGGCCGGCAGCGCCCGCAGCGCGGCGCGCTCGTCGTCCAGCCGCCCCGGGCCACGGCCGCGGGGGCGGCCGGGCCGGAACACCGGCTCGCGCCAGTCGCCGGAATCACCCGCGCGCAGGCGCCGCAGGGTCACGTTCACCAAGGCCGGCGGCGGGTCGATGCCGGCAGCCACCACGCGTCCGTCGGCCAGCACCAGCGCGGCCGGCCGCGCCAGGTCGGCAAAGCGCGTGCGCGCCAGGTCGGCCAGGTCCGCCTCCGGCTCGCGCAGCGCGGCGTCGGTGAGTTCCTCTGCCACCAGGCGCGTGAGGTCCCCGAGCAGGCGCGACGGCAGCGCCTCGTCGCGCTGCGCCGAGAGCCACAAGAAGAGACCGCCCTGCGCGAGCAGCGTGGCGGTGAGGAACACGATGAACCCGATCGCGATGCGCCAGTAGAGGCTGCGATACCACCGGCGAGGCTCCGGAGCGGCCATGGCGCTAGACATCGGCGAACTTGTAGCCGGCGCCCCACACGGTGAGCACCAGCGTCGGTGAGTCGGTGTCGGTCTCGACGCGCTTGCGCAGGCGCTTTACGAGCGTGTCGACCGACCGCGGGGTGACGAACGTCTGCCCCGGCCACACGCGCGTGAGCAGCGCCTCGCGGCTGAAGACGATGCCGGGATGCGAGGCCAGCAGGTGCAGCAGCTTGAACTCCTGCGTGGTGAGCTCTACCTCATGGCCGCGCACGCGCACGCGCCGCCGGGCCGGGTCGATCTCGACGCCGTGGATGGTCACCACCTTGCCGGCGGCCACGCCGGCGTTCTCACCCGCCTCAGGGGTCGCCGCGCGCGAGCGCCGCAGCAACGCGCGCACCCGCGCCACGAACTCGCGGATGCCGAACGGCTTGGCCAGGTAGTCGTCGGCGCCGCTCTCGAGACCCAGCACCTTGTCGGATTCCTCGCCACGCGCCGTCAGCATCAACACGGGCGTGCCGGTGTTGGCACCGGTGCGGCGCAGCGCCTTGCACAGCGTCAGCCCGTCCACGCCGGGCAGCATCAGATCGAGCACGACCAGGTCGAACGGCGTGCCCGACAGCCGATCGAGCGCCTCGCGGCCATCGCCAATGAGGGTGCACTCGAGCCCCTCGAGGCCGAGGTGCAGCGCAATCAGGTCGCGAATGTGACGGTCGTCTTCGACGACGAGGACGTGGGCCATGGTGACGGGACTGCTGTGATCTTATGGGCCACACGCGCTTTGTGGCGGTTCAGAGAGGGCCTGCCATACTTTTTTCACCAGTCCGCCGTCGCTTCGCCACGCGCCTCCCGTCTCATTGACAGGAAGGGCTGGAGGACAACACTGATGACCGAGACATTCAAGCTCGTAGCAGGCACCGCACTCGGACTCGCACTGGTGACCGGGGCCGGCGTGACCGTGGCCGCGGCCAGCGAACAGGGTCCGCGCGGCTTCATGGGCCACATGGAACAGGGCGGGCCGGGCGGGCCAGGCCGGGGGGCCGGTGGGCCAGGGGGCATCATTCCGGGCCTTCGGGCACTGGATCTCACCGAGACGCAGCGCGAGCAGGTGAAGGCAGCGATGGAATCGCACAAGGCAGAGTTCGAGGCGCAGGCCAAGGCGATGCAGGCGGCTCGCCAGGCACTGCACGCGGTGGTCACCGCCGACGCCTTCGATGAGGCGGCCATTCGCCTGAAGTCGGCTGACGTGGCGGTGGTGGAGGCCGAGGGCGCGGTGCTGCGCGCCAAGGTGCACGCCGAAGTATGGGCACTGCTCACGCCCGAGCAGCAGCAGAAGGCCAAGACGCTGCAGGCCGATCGGGAGGCGCGACGCGGCCAGATCCGCGAGCGCGCCGAGCAGTGGCGGGGCCAGCGCCAGGAACGCCGGCAGCAAAGGCCGCAGCAGCGCGGCTAGGCCACGGCTAGGCCGCCGGGTGCGGTCGACGGGACGGGCAACCTCGGCGCGAGCCGGCGTTGCCCGTCTGCACGCACCGTCTGCACGCACCGTCTGCACGTGCCGCCGTCTGCACCTACCGCTTGACAGGCGTGCCCCGGGGTCTATGATGCGCGGTACGACGTCGCATCCAACTCTGGAGGCAGGTATGAACACCGTCCAGCACGTTCTGCACGCGAAGTCCGGCCCCGTCATTTCCGTCCCGCAGGATGCCACCGTCTACGACGCCCTGGCGCTCATGGCGCGCTACGACATCGGCGCGCTCGTGGTCATCGACGGCGACGGGATTGCGGGGATGTTCACCGAGCGCGACTACGCGCGCAAGGTCATCCTGCTCGGCAAGTCGTCGCGCGAACTGCTCGTCGCCGAGGCCATGACGCGGCAAGTGCTCACGGTGACGCCGCACTGCACCATGGACGACTGCATGGCGATCATGACTGACCACCGCGTGCGCTACCTGCCGGTGCTGAGCGAAGCTGGCGTGGCCGGCATCGTGTCGATCGGCGACGTCGTGAAGGCGCTGCTCGATGAACAGCGCTTCACCATCCAGCAACTCGAACACTACATCGCGACGTAGTCAGGTCGCGGCGCCAGCGGCTCGCCGGATCATGCCAGTCGCACTCTTGCGAAGCGCGCCAGATCGGCTTGCCGTCGATCGCGGGTCAGCAGTGGCAGAGCGTGGTGCATGGCCATCTGCACGATCAGCGTGTCTACCGTTGAGCTCGTCCTGCCGCTCGCGCGAAAGCGCCGCGCCAGCGTGACCGCTGCTTCATGCACGGCGTAAGAGGGCGGCTCCAGCCGCGTGAAATGATCGAGAGCGCCAGTGGCGAGGGAGACCTCAGGGGCGCGCAGACCCTGCAGGAACTCCTGGACAATCAGCGGCGCCGTTGCCGGCGCGGGCCCGCGGTCGAGCAGCTGATCCAGTCGATCAGCTTCGCGCGACGCCGTGCCGTTGAAATAGTCGATGAGCACGCTCGTGTCAACGAGTGGACCCATGGCGCACCTGCCGTCGATCGCGCAGCGCGTCCAGATCGCCTTGCCACGGAAGCTTCCCGCGCAGCGTCCTCACTCGCCGCAGGCGCTCGAGCCGCACCAGTTCTGACAGGGCGCGGTGGACCGCCCCAGTCTTGGTGCGTTCCCCCGACAGGGTCATCGCCTCTTCGATCAGAGCGTCATCGAGATTGATGTTGGTCCGCATCTCTCGATGATACACCCCAGATGCATGTTTCGTGTGTATCTGGTGGTTGGGCCTCAGCGCCGCGGCGCGCTCAGCCGCAGCAGACGCAAGCCGTTCAGCGTCACGGCCACCGTAGCGCCCGTGTCAGCCAGCACCGCCATCCACAGCGGCGCGGAACCGAGCAGCGCCGACACCAGGAAGGCGAGCTTCGTGACCAGCGCGATGGCCACGTTCTGGTGGATGACCTGCACGGCGCGCTTGGCGTGGCGGCCCAGCAGGGCCAGGCTCTCGGCCTCGTCGCGCGCGTCCACGAGCACCGCGTCGGCCGCCGCCATGGCCGACGGGCCGTCATCCTCGGTGGCGACCCGCACGCCGACGCGGGCAAACGCCTCGCGGGTGTGGTGGGTGGTCGACGCGGCCAGCTCGAGCGGCGCGCCGCCCTTGACGACCACGCCGCGATTGGCCAGCGCCGTCACCGCGGCCACGACGGTGACGGGGGTAGAGATCACGAGCGCGCACGGACACGCCATCACCAGGAACACGAGCGCCCGGTAGAACCACTGCGCCCACAGCCCGTCGACGAGCGGCGGCCCCAGGGCTACGACCAGCGCCGCCGCCGTTACGGCCGGCGTGTAGATGGCGGCGAACCGCTCGATCCAGCGCTCCACCGGGGCGGATTGCTGGCTGCTGTCGGCCGAGAGCACGCCGTGATCGGCCACCGACGCCAGGGCCGCGCGGGCGCGCTCGAGACTCCACGATTCGAGCCGGTGCGCCACGGCAAAGAGGAAGGCTACAGCCCCCGCCTCGGCCCACTGGCCGATGGCAGCGGCGCCGGCCGCCGACACGCACACGAGCACGTGCATGTCGAGGCGCAGATGGCGCAACGCGGCAAGCGCGCGTGGCCACATGCGCCACAAGCCCGCCACCACGGCCAGCGCATAGGCTGGCACCGCCAGTGGCGCATGCGCGTGTGACAGCACGTCGGCACCTTCGTGCCCGAAGAACGCCTCGCGCCAGCTCTCGGCCGCCAGACCGTCGAGCAGCCAGCCCACCAGCCACAGCGCCCCGCTCAACACGACATCGGCATAGGCCGCAGGCGAAGGCGCGGCGGCCGGTGTGGCGCCGGGGCCGCCCGCGGCTTCCACGGCCAGACCGGTGCGGACGATGGCCTCGCGCACGCGCGCCTCGCACGTCTGCGCCGGATCGATGGCCAGGTCCACCCGGCTATGCACCAGGTCGAAGGCCATGTGCACCACTCCGGGGTCGGCCTCGAGCGCGCGGCGCACGAGCGCCACTTCGTCGGCGCAGTCCATGGCCGGCACGCGCAGGCGCACTTCGCTCAGCGTCGCGGGTGGAATGGGCTTCGACGGGGACATGACGGATCGGGCCGGCGCGCGGCGCGCGTCGCGCCTGCCATTATGATGCCCGCGGCCCGGCGCGGATACTCGCGCCACGGAACTGGACGGCGATCAGGGTTGAGCGGACGCGGACGCTCGCCCGGCGGCGACGGCAGCGTGCGAGCGCCTCGGCTCGGCGCCGCCTTCGATCGTGCCCGCCGCCAGGTCGACGAGCACGGCCGAAGCGTAGCCGTAACGCACCTCGCCCTTGCGGCCGATCTTCTGGAACCGGTGGCCGCGGCGCTGCAGGTCATCGAGCACCGGGCGCGGAAAGCGGTCTTCGATCTCGATGCGCGCGCCGTGCTCGAGCGGATCAGCGGGATCGCGGCCGGGCAGGAAGCGCGGCGCTTCGATGGCCGCCTGCGCGCCGAGGCCGCCGTCGATCACGCTCGTGATCACGGTGTAGACCGTGAGCGGGATCCAGGCGTTGCCGGCGCACCCCACGGCCAGCCGCGGCACCAGGCCGCCCTCCGTTTCGGCAAACACCAGCGTCGGCACGGTGCCGGTCGTGGACCGCATGAGCGGCACGAGACTGCCGTAGGCGCCGGGCGTGGGCCGCGAACTGCGCAGGTGGTTGTTGTAGAGGAAGCCGAGTCCCTTCGACACGTAGAACGTGCCGCCCCAGGTGCTGAGCGTCTGCGTGACCGCAATGAGGTTGCCCTCGGCATCGCCCACGGCGAACGCCGTCGTGCCGCGGCCGATGCGCGTGGCCGGCGGCGTGAAGGATCCGTCGTCGTCGCCCTGCCGTTGGTAGGTGGAGGCTTTGGCCGGATCGATCTGCCGGAACAGCCGCGCGGCGTGGTCCGGCTGCAGATGCTCGGCGAAGTCCACCGGCCAGCGCTCGGGGTCGGCCACCCGGCGCAGCGGGTCGCGCACCTTCCATGCTTCGATCACCTGATGCCAGTAGTTGGCGTCGTTCGTGGCGCGCGCGCCGGCCTTCGGCGTGTAGTGACCGAGTACCTGCAGCGACTCGATCAACTGGATGCCGGTGGACACCGGCGGGCTCGGCGAGAAGATCGCGTGCCCGCGGTAGCGCCCGCGCACCGGCGCGCGCTCCATGGCGCGGTACTGGGCCAGGTCCGCATACGTGATGAGGCCGCCGTTTGCGGCCATGTCGGCCGCGATCTGCTTGGCGATGGCGCCGCGGTAGAAAGTATCCGCGCCGTCTCGCGCAATGGCTCGCAGCGTCTCGGCGTAGTCCTTGTTCACGAAGCGGTCGCCGGGCTGCGGCACCGCGCCGCCGGGCAGGAAGATGCGCGCCGATTCGGGGTACTTCTCGAGGAAGCGGCGGCCTTCGTTGATGCTCGACGGCAGCGCCTCGTCGAGAATGAAGCCCTCGTCAGCCAGCGCGATCGCCGGCTCGATGAGCTGTGCCCACGTCACCTTGCCGCTGCCATAGTGGCGATAGAGATGGTCGAGGCCGGCCACGACACCCGGGATGTTCGCCGCCGCCGGACCGTCGCCGACGATGCGCCCGTCGCGCATGATCGCGGGGTTGTCGATCGTGGCGTGGCTCGGCGTCTGGTCCTTGTACTCCACGACCGTGGGCGTGGCCATGCCCGTGAGGTAGAGCACGGCCGTTCCGTCGCCGCCGAGACCCGACGCCTCGGGCTCTACGACCCCGAGCGCGAACGACACGGCGATCATGGCATCGACGACGTTGCCGCCGCGTTCGAACGCCCGGCGGCCCGCCTCCGACGCGAGCGGATGAGCCGACACGATCATGGCCCCGCGCGAGGTGACGACCGGCTTGATGAGCGGCTGCTCGGCGACGAGTTCGTCGAGCACGGCCTCGAGCGCCTCGGGCGTGCGCGCGGCGTGGGCGCGCGGCCGGTACTTCGCCCCGAGCGTCACCCATGTGGCCGCGGCCGGGCCGCGGTCGTAGTAGAGACGGCGGAGCGTGTCCCACGTGCGCTCGAACACCGCGGTCAAGGCGCGCGGCGAGGTCAGCGGCGCCGTCAGCACCGGGCCCGCCTCGTCGACTGGCGCAGGCGCGGCGATACGCCACATCTGGAAGGCGGCGGCCGGGGCAAACAGCGGCGGCGCCTCGCCGTGATCGCGTGTGGGGTTGCCGTTGTAGGTGGGCTCGGGCTCGGGCACGCCCGTGACCAGCAACGTGCGGCCGTCGGGTGACCAGGCCGGCGCACCCGCGCGGCGGGACACGAGCACGGGCGGCGCGGCGGGCTTCGGCCGCGCGCGCGGCGCCCGGGCGCCTTCGGTCTGTGGCAGGTCCACGGTGGCCACCCACACGGCACCCACGCCCGCGCGCACGCCGTGGAAGGCCAGGCGCGTGCTGTCGGGCGCCCAGGCCAGGTGACTCTCGATGCCGGCGACGCGCACCACGCGCGTCGGCCGCGGCGGGCGGGCCGCATCGGAGGTCGAGGGCGCCACGCGCGCGCCGAGGGCCACCGGCGTGGCGGTCGCGGCCGGCGCTGGCATCACCCACAGATCCACGTCGTCGTCGGCGTCGCGTTCCGAGATGAAGGCGACGAGCGCGCCGTCGGGCGACACGCGCGGATACGTCTCGTTGTCGAGCGTATCGGTGAGCGGCAACGGTGTCTGCCACGCGGGGGAGCCAGCCACTGGCTGCACGATCTGCAGGTCCCACTGCGCCCCAGGATCAGCGCCCACGCGGCCATGCCGAGGCGCCCGGCTGGCAAACACGATGCGGCCATCCGGCGTGAACGATGGCCAGCGCTCATCGCCGGGCTGGGTCGTGACCGGCGTGACCGCGCGGTCGCGCAGCCCCGCCACGTAGATGTCGAAGCCCGCGCCGCGATCGGCCGCAAACGCCACGCGGGTGCCGTCGGGCGAGAACACCGGGTCGCGCTCCACGCCGGGCGTCGCACCAGTCACGACGGGGGCGGCCTGCTTGCCGTCGGCCGCCATCGTCCAGATCGCATCGAGCGCCGAGACGGCCACGCGGGTGCCGTCGGGCGACCACGCCGGATCCTGGGCACCGACCAACGCCGTGTTCGCCGCCTGCGCCGCGACCCCGGCGCGGCCACTGCCGACCGACGCCGCCAGCACCCCGGCCATGACGACCACCGCCGCGCGCCGCCAGGTCATACCACGATCACCGCCTTGGCTCACCGGGCGCGCACGGCGTCGGCAATCTTCTGCGCCGACAGACCGTAGTAGTGCACCAGCTCGTCGGGCGTGCCGCTGTGGGGAATCTCGCGCACCGCGAGCCGGGTCACCACCGCGCCGATTGCGGCAACGGCCCGGGCCACGGCATCGCCGAGACCACCGACCGCGTAGTGATCCTCGACCGTGATGAGGCGCGCCGTCTCGTGCGCGCAGCGCTGCATCGTCACCGCGTCGATCGGCTGCAGCGAGTAGGCGTCGACGACGCGAATCGCGATGCCCTCGGCCTTCAGCAGGTCGTAGGCCTTGAGCGCCTCGAAGAGCGTGATCCCGGCGCCAATCACCGTGGCGACGTCGCGCGCGCTCTCTCGCAGCACGTGGGATCCGCCGATCTGGAACGGCGCGTCGACGGCATAGATCACCGGCGTCTTCGGCCGCGACATGCGCAGGTAGACCGGCCCGGGATGGTAGGCCGCAAGCGCCACCAGCCGCTCGGCGCACACCGCGTCGCTCGGATACAGCACCGTCATGTTCGGCTCGGCGCTCATCATCGCCAGGTCTTCGAGCGCCATCTGCGAGGCGCCATCCTCGCCAATCGATACGCCGGCGTGCGAACCGGCCATCTTCACGTTGAGGCCGCTGATGGCGGCCATGCGGATGAAGTCGGCGCCGCGCGACAGGAAGGCCGCAAACGTCGACGGGAAGGGAATCGCCCCGCGGCTCGCCAGTCCCATCGCCGCGCCGATCATGACCTGTTCGGCGATGAAGCACTGATAGAAGCGGTCGGCGTGCCTGGCCTCGAAGCGCTCGCTGAAGGTGGAGTTCTTGACGTCGGCATCGAGGGCCACGACCCGCGCATCGGCATCGCCGAGCTTGGCGAGGGCGGTGCCGTAGGCCTCGCGCGTGGCCACCAAGTCGCCCAGCGCATAGGCAGGCGCGGCCACCGACGCGGCGCTGAGCGCGACCGGCGGCGGCTGGGCGGGTGCCGGCGGACGGCGAATCTCGGCCCTCGCGCCGGCCGGCTCGGGCACGAGTTGCGCGTCGAGCTCGGCGAGCGCGCGCGTGAGCTCGTCGCCCTTCTTGAGCGCCTTGCCGTGCCAGTTCGGCTGTCCGGCCAGGAAGCTCACGCCCTGGCCCTTCAGGGTGCGCGCCAGAATCATCGTGGGCCGGCCGGTGGTGCTGCGCGCCTCGGCCAGCGCGCCCAGAATCTGCGCCATGTCGTGGCCGTCGATGGCGATGGCGTGCCAGCCAAACGCCTTCCAACGCCGCTCGAACGAGCCGAGGTCGTGCCCGTGCTGGGTGCCCCGGCTCTGGCCGAGCGCGTTCACGTCGGTGATGCCGACGAGGTTGTCGAGGCCGAAGTAGTCCGCCGCCGCCGCCGCCTCCCACACCGAGCCTTCGGCGCTCTCGCCGTCGCCCATGAGCACGTAGGTGCGATAGTCGCTGCTGATGCGGCGCGCGTTCAGGGCCACGCCGATACCGGCACACAGGCCCTGGCCGAGCGATCCGGTGGCGACGTCCACGAACGGCAGGCGCGGGGTCGGGTGGCCTTCCAGATCCGAGGTGAACTTGCGCAGGTTGAGCAGGTCGGCGCGCGGGATGAACCCGGCTTCGGCCCAGGCCGCGTAGAGCAGCGGCGCGGCATGTCCCTTCGACAGCACGAACCGGTCCGCGTGCTGGTGCTGCGGTTCGGCGGGGTCGTAGCGCAACTCGGCGAAGAACAGGGCCGCCACCAGATCCGCGGCCGACATGCAGGTGGTCGGATGGCCACCGCCCGCTTCGGTCGTGGCGCGAATCGACTCGATGCGAAGCCGGGTCGCGATGTTCTTCAGCACCGGCACGGCATGGGACGTCTCAACTGTCACGCAGATTCCTCCGGCCCGGAGTGTAGCAGCGCGCTCCGGACACGGGCAACGCCGAAGAACGTCGGACGGGGCCGAAATCCGCGCGCCGCACTAGAATGTGGGGATGCTCGTGTTGCGCTACATCTACGTCGTGGCGCTGGTCGTGTGGGTCGGTGGCCTGATCGCGGCGGGCGCGTTCGTCGCGCCGGCGCTGTTCGGGGTGCTGCAGGCCGAAGCCGGCACGGCCGGCCGCGTGCTCGCGGGCGCGGCGTTTGGCGAGGTGCTGCGCCAGGTGCTGACGGCCGGGGACGTGGCCGGCGTCGTCATGATCGTGACCATGACCATCCTGCGGCTGCTCGGGCCCAAGCCCCTGAGCTACGGCATTCGCGCCGTGCTCATCGGCGCCATGCTGGCCGTCAACGCCTACACGGCCCACCTCGTGCTGCCGGAAGCCGACAGCCTGCGCCGCCAGATGGCCGGCCCCGTGGCCGAGGTGGCCGCAAGCGACCCCCGCCGCATCCGCTTCGACCATCTTCACCGCCTCTCCACCACGCTCGTCACGGGCCTCGCCCTCGCTGGCATCGCCCTGGCCGCGTGGGAGGCGCGAGAATAGGTTCCTGGGTATGACACACGCGATCACGCTCATTCCTGGCGACGGCATCGGTCCTGAAGTGACGCGCGCCGTCGTGCAGGTGCTCGAAGCCGGCGGGCTCAGCGCCACATGGGAGCCGTTTGAAGCCGGCGCCACCTCGGTGGCGTCTGGTGGCACCACGCTGCCCGAGCCGCTGCTGGCCTCGATTCGGCGCACGAAGGTGGCGCTCAAGGGTCCGATCACGACGCCGATTGGGGAAGGCTTCACGAGCGTCAACGTCGGGCTGCGCAAGGCGCTCGCGCTCTACGCCAACTTGCGCCCGGTGTCGAACCTGCCCAACGTGAAGTCGCGCTACGACGGCGTCGACCTCGTGATCGTGCGCGAGAACACCGAAGACCTCTACGCCGGGCTCGAGCACACCGTGGTGCCCGGGGTGGTGGAGAGCCTGAAGATCATCACCGAGGTGGCCTCCACCCGCATCAGCCAGTTCGCCTTCGAGCACGCCCGCCGCCACCAGCGCAAGCGGGTGACCGCCGTGCACAAGGCCAACATCATGAAGCTCAGCGACGGGCTGTTCATCGAGTGCGCCCGGCGCGTCTCCAAGGACTATCCCGAGATCCAGTACGACGAGCGCATCGTCGACGCCGCGTGCATGCAGCTCGTGATGTTCCCGGAACGGTTCGATGTGCTGCTGATGCCGAATCTCTACGGCGACATCGTGTCGGATCTGTGCGCGGGCCTGGTGGGCGGCCTCGGCGTGGTGCCGGGCGCCAACCTCGGTGCCGACGGCGTGGGCGTGTTCGAGGCGGTGCACGGCAGCGCGCCCGATATCGCCGGGCAGAATCTGGCCAACCCGCTGGCCCTGCTGCTCTCGAGCGTGCTCATGCTGCACCACCTGCACGAAGACGCGGTGGCCGACCGCGTGATGCGCGCGATCACCGCGGTGCTGGCCGGAACGGTGCGCACACGCGACATCGGCGGCACGGCCTCGACCACGGAGTTCGCCACCGCGATCTGCCGCGCCCTGGACCGGCCGCAATGACCGCCGACGAGATCGCGCAGGCGGTCTTTGCCCGCGACGAGGTGGCGAAGTACCTCGGGGGCAGCCACGGCGTGCACGGCGACGAAGCCCGCGCCAAGGTCGAGGGCTACCTGGACGAGCTGCGCACCACGCAGCGCTACGAGTGGTACCGGGCCCTCGAGTACCCGCTCTACCCAATCCTGCGGAAGCTGGAACGCATCGACGAACACCTCGAACACCCGCGCGCCGCAGCCGCCCGCGGCTGCCGGATCGTCTACGCATCGAACCATCGCAGCCACATGGACTACCTGCTCGAGCTGTTGGCGCTCGACGACGCGGGCATGAAGCCGCCCATCATCGCGGCCGGCATCAACCTGTTCGGCGGGCCGCTCGGCCTGATTCACCGGCACGTCACCGGCGCCCTGCCGATTCGCCGCAACACCAAGGACCCGGCCTACCACATCACGCTCAAGGCCTACGTCGCCGAGCTGCTCAAGGCGCAGGATTTCTTCTTCTATCCCGAAGGCGGGCGTAGCTACAGCGGCGAGCTGAAGTCGCCCAAGACCGGGCTGCTCACCGCGTGTCTGCAGTCGGGGCAGCCGAATCTCGTGATCGTGCCGGTGTCGATGGCCTACGACCTGGTGCTCGAGGACCACGTGTTGGCCCGCCAGAAGGTCAAGGGCCGGCAGCGCGCGTTCAGCCGCGAGGTGGCCGAGATGGTGCGCTACGCGGTGGGCTACCGCAGCCGCGCCTTCGTCACCTTCGGCGCGCCGATTGCGGTGGACGACTTCACCGGCGCCTCGCGGCGATCGGTGCTCGACCTCGGCCATCTCGTAATGGAGCGGATCGGCGCGCAGATCAAGGTGCTGCCGACCGCCCTGATGGCCGCGGCCATGGGCCCGTCGATTCCCGAAGCCGAACTGGCCGGTCGCATCGACGCCATGCTGGTCGGGCTGATCGCCAGGGGCGCCAATCTCGATGTGCGCACGTCCGCCGCGGTGATCGCGGCCGCCGCCGGTCCGCTCGAGGATCGCGGCATCATCGCCCGCGAAGACGGACGCTTCCGCGTGCGCGAGCGTGGCCTGCTGCGCTACTACGCGAGCACCATCGAGCACCTGCTGCCGGCGCCGCCTCCGAGGGAGTGATGCTCGCCGTCACGTCGAAAGCCGTGTTCCACGGCCTGGCCCGCGTGGGTCTGCTGAGCCGTCTCGCCTCGCGCTACGGCATGGCGCCAGGCTCTGGCTTCGCGCGGCGCTTCATCGCCGGCGAGTCGGTGGAGGAAGCCATTGACGCCGCCCGTACGCTCGGCGCCAAGGGCTTCGGCGTGTCGCTCGACTACCTCGGTGAAAGTGTGGCCACGCTGGAACTGGCCGACGCCGCGACGCGCGACTACCTGACGATCATCGACCGGGTGGTCGCGTCGGGCGTGGAGCGGAACCTCTCGCTCAAGCTGACGCAGCTCGGACTCGACATCGACCAGGCCACGGCGCTCGACAACCTGCGTCGCATCCTGGAACCAGCCGGCAGGCACGGATTCTTCGTGCGCATCGACATGGAGAACTCGCCCTACACCGACGCCACGCTCGACGTCATCGACACCCTCTGGGGCCTGGGCTACCACCACGTCGGCACCGTGATCCAGTCGTGCCTCACGCGCAGTCCGGGCGACATCGACCGGCTCAATGCGCTCGGCGCGCGGGTGCGGCTCGTCAAGGGCGCCTACCGCGAGTCGAAGACGGTGGCCTACCGGACCCTGGCCGAGGTCAACGCGGCGTTCCTCGAGCTGGCCAGGCGGCTGCTCGATCACAATCCGTATCCGGCCATCGCCACCCACGATCCGGTGATGATCGACGCCGTGAAGGCCTATGCGCGCGCGCAGGGCATCGGGCCGGACCGCTTCGAGTTCCAGATGCTCTACGGCATCCGGAGGGATCTGCAGGCGGCACTCTTGGCCGAGGGCTACCGGGTGCGCGTCTACGTGCCGTTCGGCAAGCAGTGGTTCCCGTATTTCATGCGGCGCCTGGGCGAACGGCCGGCCAACGTGGCCTTCGTCGTGAAGGGCATCCTGCGCGACCGCAACTAGCGGCACCAGTCGCGAATCAGTCCGGCGAGCGCGTCGCGGCACTGGCGCACACTCGCCAGGTCCACCCATTCGTCCACGCCGTGCAGGCCCGCGCCGGCAGGTCCGAAGAGCACCGACGGGATGCCCGCCTGGCCGAGCACGGCGGCGTCTGTCCAGAAGCTCATGCCGATGGTGTTCGCGCGGCAGCCGGCGGCGCGCGCGGTCACGCCCAGCGCCTGCGACAGCGGATGCGCCGCGTCCACTTCGTAGGGCGGCCGGCCAAACAGGGTGGTGGCCGCCGCCGAAAACGACGGATCCTGGGCGGCCAGGCGCGTGAGCATCGCGTTCACTTCGTTGGCCAGCACGCGAGGCCCTTCGCCGGGCAGCGTGCGGCGTTCGAGCTGCAGCGTGCATCGGTCGGGATAGCTGCTCAGCTCGCGCCCGCCCTCGATGAGCGAGGCGTGTAGTGACGCCGTGCCCAGCCGCGGGTGTCGGACTCCGGCTTGCAGCTCCGCATCCAGCGTCTGTAGCGCGACGAGCACGCGCCCCATCTGCAGGATGGCGTCGATGCCCTCGGCCGGCCGGCTGCCGTGGGCGGCGCGGCCGATGGTGTCGATGCGCGCCCACTCGAAGCCCTTGTGGGCCACCGCGATATCGAGGTCGGTGGGCTCGGTGACGACGCCGGCATCGGCCCGCCAGCGGGTGACGAGCGCATCGGCGCCAATGCTCGAATGCTCCTCGTCGACCACGCACGCCACCACCACGCGCCCTGCGGCGAGGCCGCCGCCCGCGGCGACGACGCGCACGGCGTCGATCATCGCGGCGACGCCGCTCTTCATGTCTTGGGCGCCGCGCCCATGCAGCCGGCCGTCGCGCTCGACCGGCGTGAACGGCGCCGCCATCCCTGCTACGCCCACGGTGTCGATGTGGCCGCACAGCATCAGCGACCGTCCGGGTGCCCGTCCCTCGAGCGTGGCCACCACGTTGGGACGCCCGGGCGCCACCTCCTGCACCTCGACCGGCAGGCCCATGGCCTCGAATTCCTGCACGAGTCGCAGCGCAATCGCCGCTTCGCCAGCCGCGCCGGGCACCAACGTGGGATTGACCGAGTCGATCGCGACCAGGTCGCGCAGCAGGCGGTCGACGTTCTCCATGACCAAGACGTCTCCAAAGGCAAACAGCACAACGAGTGAAACAGTTTTCGGCCTGGCCTTTGGAGATGTCTCGCCCACGCGGAGCGTGGGCCAAACAACGCTGCCGCTAGCGAAGCGGAGCCGACCGGGTCCTTCTGGGCCGTGTGAGGCGGAGCTTCGCTAGATTCTGTCAGATTCCCACGCGGGGTACGATGGCGAACATGTCCACGTCCGATGCCGCCTCACCACCAGTCGCCGATCCGCTGGATCTGGCCGTGGCCGTGGCGCGCGTGGCGCGGGCGCGTGGCGGCCGGGCGGTGGTGGTGGGCGGCTACGTGCGCGACCGGCTGCGCGGGCGGCCCTCGAAAGACCTCGACCTCGAGATCTTCGGCGTGCCGCAAGACGACCTGCCGGCCCTGCTCGGCGCCCTCGGACGCGTGGAGCCGGTGGGCCGCGCCTTCCCCGTCTACAAGCTCGGCCCGATCGACGTGGCCCTGCCCCGCCGCGAGTCGAAGCACGGGCGCGGACACACCGGTTTCACGGTCGAGGGCGACCCGTCCATGCCCTTCGAGGACGCCGCCCGGCGCCGCGACTTCACGATCAACGCGATCGGCTGGGATCCGCTCTCCGACGAGTACCTCGATCCGTTCGGCGGCCGCGCCGACCTCGACGCCCACCGGCTGCGCGTGGTCGATCCGCGCACCTTCGCCGACGACAGCCTGCGGGTGCTGCGCGCGGTTCAGTTCGCCGCCCGTTTCGACTGCGCGCTCGATGACGAGGCGCGCGCCATCTGCCGCGCCATCCCGCTCGACGACCTCCCCGCTGAACGGCTCTGGGGCGAAATCGAGAAGCTGCTGCTGGTGGCGGAGCGGCCATCGATCGGTTTTGCGCTGGCCCGCGACCTGGGGGTGATCGAGCAAGTGCTGCCGGAGATGGTGCCGCTCTACGACTGCCCGCAGGATCCCGAGTGGCATCCCGAGGGCGACGTGTGGATCCACACGCTGATGGTGATCGACGAAGCGCGGCAGCGGAACGCCGACCTCGACCGGCCGCGCCTGGCCGCCGTGATGCTCGGTGCCGTGTGCCACGACCTCGGAAAGCCGCTCACCACGGCCGTGATCGATGGCCGCTGGCGGTCGCCGGGCCACGAAGCTGCCGGCGTGCCAGCCGCCACGCGGGTGCTCGACCGTTTCAACGTCAACAGCATCGACGGCTACGACCTACGGCGTCAGGTACTGGGACTCGTGGCCGAGCACCTGCGGCCGAGCGCGTTCCACAAGACGAAGGACACGGTGAAGGACGGCGCCTTCCGCCGCCTGGCCGCGCGCGTGGACCTCGAGCTGCTCGTGCGCTTCGGCCGCGCCGACTGCCACGGCCGCGGCGGCACCTTCGACTGCTCCGCGATGGACTGGTTCATCGAACGCGCGCGCACGCTCGGCGTGCAGCACGCCCCGCCCGCGCCGCTCCTGCTCGGACGCCACCTGCTCGATCTGGGCGTGACGCCCGGCCCGCGTATGGGCGAGCTCCTGCGCGCGGTCTACGAACGCCAGTTGGACGGCGCCGTGACGACGCTGGACGAAGCGGTGGCCGCCGCACGCGACGAGCTGGCGGCCGGTCGCCCCAGTCCCCAGCCCCTAGCCCCTAGCTCGTCGTGATGTACTTCGCGAAGTGGTCCGGCTGCACGTTGCCGCCGCTCACGATCGCCACCACCGTGCCCACCGGCGCGCCCAGCCCGAGCATCACCGCCGCCGTCGACGCGGCCCCGCTCGGCTCGGCCACGATGCGCGCGTTGCGGAACAACCAGGCCACGGCCTTGGCCATCGCGTCGTCAGGCACGGCCACCAGGTCGTCGACATATTGCCGCACGTGCGCGAACGTGATGTCGCCCGCCCGCATGTTCATGATGCCGTCGCCGATGCTCGACGTCGTCTCGAGCATCACTGGGTGTCCGGCATCCCGAGCCGCGCGCATCTTCATGGCGCCCGTCGGTTCCACGCCCACGACCCGCACGTCTGGCCGCGACAGTTTGATGGCGGTGGCCACGCCGGCAATCAGGCCGCCGCCCCCCATCGGCACGTAGACGGTGCCCAGGTCAGGCACCTGTTCCAGCAGTTCGAGGCCCACGGTGCCCTGCCCGGCGATGATCATCGGATGGTCGAACGGCGGGATGATGGCCAGCCCGCGCGCCGCAGCTTCCTGCTCGGCGCGGGTCTGCCGATCGATCGACGTGGTGCCGGCGAAGATCACCTCGGCGCCGTAGCTGCGCACGCCCTCGACCTTCACACCGGGCGCGGTCGTGGGCATCACGATCACGGCAGGCACGCCCATGGCCCTGGCCGCCATCGCCACGCCTTGTCCATGATTGCCGGACGAATAGGTGATGACGCCGCGGGCGCGCGCGTCGGCGGGCAGCTGCGCCAGCATGTTGAACGCGCCGCGCACCTTGAAGGCGCCCATCGGCTGCAGATTCTCGCACTTGATGACGAATGGATGGACCTCGCCCGCCGCCGGCCAGGGCAGCGGCATGACGGGCGTGCGCATGGCCGTGCCGCGCACGCGCTCAGCGGCCGCGCGGATGTCGTCGAGGGTCACGAGCGGCGCCACGCCGGCGCTCACGGCTTCCGCACCTGGGCGAACTGGTCGCCGTCGTGGTAGGAGGGCATGGCAGGCGTGGCAGCGATGCGCCAGGCCAGGGCCGCCAGCAACTGCATGTCGTCGGCGGCGCCGCTGAAATCCCACGCGGGGTCGAACTGGTCGGACGGCTGATGGTAGTCCTGATCGTTGTAGGCGGCCTGCTTCGCCTTGAGGGTCGCGGCGGTGGGCCCGTCGAACTGTTCGGGCTCGGTGAGCGACAGCGCCGGCACACCGGCCTTGGCGAACGGGAAATGATCGGAGCGGAAGAAGTAGCCGCGCTCCGGATGCGCGTCCACGCCGACGACGCGGCCGCGTTCGGCGGCGATCGCGGCCAGGGCCGCGCCGAGCGACGAACGGTCCGATCCGAGCAGCGCGATGTCCTTGGCCTTGCCGTACGGGTTGGCCTCGTCGATGTTGATGTTGGCGGCGAATTGCGCCATCGGCAAGGGCGGATGGGCGGTGAAGTACTCGCTGCCGAGCAGTCCCGATTCTTCGGCGGTCGTGAACACGAAGTAGATCGACCGGCCCGGCTCCGCACCGGCGCGCGTCATGGCCTGGGCGATGGTCAGCACCGCGGCAAGGCCGGAGGCGTTGTCGTAGGCACCGTTGAAGATGCGGTCGGCCGTGGCCGCGTCGCCGGGCGCCGCGGCCTTGGTGCCGAAGTGGTCCCAGTGCGAGGTGAACGCCACCGCCTCCTGGTCGTTGGTACCCCTCAGCACACCGATCACGTTCGGCGACGTGCGCCGTGCGGCGCGCTGCGTGAGCGTGGCCGAGGCCGCCACCGTCAAGGGCTGCGCGCTGAACCCTCGCGCCGAGGCCTTGGCCCGCAGGGCATCCAGGTCGTGGCCGCCGCGCTTCACCAGATCGGCTGCCGCGGCATTCGCGATCCAGGCCTTCACGCCGAGCGCCGGGGCGCCCGGAGCAGGAGGCAGTGAGTACTGCGTGCCGGTCCACGACGACTGCACCACCTGCCAGGGATAGGTGGCCGAGGCGTCGGTGTGGATCAGCAGGGCCCCGGCCGCGCCCTGACGCGCGGCCTCTTCGAACTTGTAGGTCCAGCGGCCGTAGTAGGTGAGCGCCTTGCCGCCAAACAGGTTCGGTTCGTCGGCGGGCGCCGGTGGGTCGTTCACCATGATGAGCACCCACTTGCCCCTCACGTCCACGCCCGCGTAGTCGTTCCACTTCTGCTCCGGCGCCACGATGCCGTGGCCCACGAACACGACGTCGCCACGAACCGACACCAACGCGTCCTCCACACCCGAAAACGCCACCACGTCGTCGCCGTACTTGTAGGTGCGTCCGGGCACCGCCAGCGAGAAACTGCGGTCCACCGTGGCTTCCACGATCGGCACCTGCTGGAAGTAGGTGCCGTTGTCGCCGCCGGGCTCGAGCCCGGCGAGCGCCAGCTGCGTGGCGAGATAGGTCGTGGCCAGCTCGCCCCCGCGCGTGGCCGGCGCGCGCCCCTCGAAGAGATCGCTCGACAGGATCTTCGTGTGCGCCGCGATCCGCGCCGCCGTGATCTCGCCTTCAGCCGGACCGGGTGGCACAGCCGCTGGTGCCGAAGGCGCAGGCGTGGAACAGGCGGAAAAAGTCACGAGCGCTGTCGTGGCCAAGGCGGCGCGAAGCGGCGAGCGAAGCGTCATGCCGAGCAGTATATCTGGGCCCCCTCGCCCCCAGCCCCCAGCCCCTTGCGGAACGCAAGAATCAATTCCCCGCGCAGAATGTAGCGCGTGGCCTCATGCGTGAAGCCCTGCGCCTCGAACGTGCGGATGAGCTCCGCGCGCGTGTAGTGCGCGATGTGCTCGTCGGCATAGGCGCCCGGCGCGAAGAAGCCGTAGAGCTTCTCGGTGACCACCCACTCCCAGTTGGCGTAGTCCGGCGTGCCGAGCACCAGACGTCCGCCGGGCTGCAGCACGCGCACCAGCTCCGACAGAATCGGCGAGTCCTTGGGCACGTGCTCGATCACCTGCGAGCACAGCACGCACGGAAAGCTGACGTCGGCAAACGGCAGCGCGAATCCCGACGCGTGCACGAGCGGACGCGCGAACCGGCGGGCGTAGCGGAGCTTGCGCAGCAGCACGTCGACCGCCACGCTGCCCGGCGGCAGCGCGCCGATGATGCGGCTCGAGCCGCAGCCCACATCGAGCACCGCGCCGTGGCCGGCGAAGAGATCCGTGACATGCCGGTGCCGTTCCCGCTGCCAGTAGCGCTGCAGCGGAATGATGCTGTCGTGCGCGCGCGCGTCATAGTCGGCGCACTCGATCGAGTTGCGCAGCTTCCACAGCGTCCAGAACGTGCGCAGGTAGTCCGCGGCAAAGCGCGTGGCGCGCGCATGCGACGCTCCGCCCGGCTCGGCCTCGTAGACGAACGGCACTTCCACGACGCGCCAGCCTTCGGCATAGACCTTCACCAGGATCGTCTGCAAGGCGTCGAGGCGCGCCGGCAGCGGTCCGAGCGCGCGCAGGATCGCGGCGCGGTAGAGGCGCACCCCGCTCGACATGTCGCGCACGCCGAGCGACAGGCCTCGCCCGAACACCGCATTCAGCGCGCAGCTGAGCCACGCACGCCGCGCCGGCATCCGGGCCGCGCCGCCCGCCACGTAGCGTGAGCCGATGAGCACGTCGCCGTCGTGGCGCCGCTGCCACAAGTCGCGCACGACCGGGCCGGGCGCGACGACGTCGGCATCGATCGTGAGCACCCAGGCAGCCGACGCCGCCGCAAAACCGGCGGCGAGCGCCGCGCCATAGCCGGACTCGGAGGCGATGACGACCCGGGCACGTCCGCTGGCCGCCGCGGCAGCCGTGGCCCGGGCGGCCTGGTCTGGCGCCGACAGCGCCACGAGGATCTCGCTGGCGCACCCGAGCGGTGCGAGGGCTGCCTCGAGACGGGTCAAGGCCCGCGCCAACCGGGGGCCTTCCCCGTCGGCGGGCAGCACGACCGACAGGTCGATCACTCGCGGCTCGCGGCGCGCCGGTACTCCTCGAACAGGCGGGGCGCGTTGCCCGTGATGCCGTGCATGGCCGGCGACCATCCCGTGGCACGAGCATGTGGACAGCGCACGACCTGGTCGAGCGCCAACGCATCCGCGTAGGGCCCCATCTTGGCGCGGGCTTCGGTCAACGGCATGAAGCGGATGTCGGCCACCGGATCGACGTGCGACCGGATGGCCTCGGCGATGTCGAACACGCACTCGTCTTCATCCCCGGCGGCGTGGAAGACGCCCGAGGCGTCGGTCGAGGCCAGGAGCCGCGCGTAGAGATCCCCGAGATCGCGGTCGTAGACGCACGGCCAGCGGTTCTTGCCGTCGCCGATCACGCGTACCAGGCCGTTCAAGGCGTCCTTGAGCATGTCGGAGACGATGCCGCGGGAGCTGCCGTAGACGATGCCCGGACGCACGACGGCGGTACGCAGTTGCGCGCTCTGCGCCGCGAGCACCTGGCTTTCGTGCTCTGGCCGCCACTTCACGATGTCGGCGGGCGCGAGGGCGGCCGTCTCGTCCGCGCCGTCGGGCTGCGGGCCGAGCACCCAGATGCCCGAGGTGTAGATGAACGCCCGCGCACCACCGGCGCCGGCCAGCGCCGGCAGGATCACGTCGAGGAACTGTTTGTCGACCGCTGGACCGCGCGGCGTGGCCTCGAAGGCCGTGTGCACCACGGCGTCGGCCGCCACGGCCTGCTCGAGGTAGCGCCTGGGCCCGGCAATTTCGCCGAGCACCGGCGTGGCCCCGCGTGCTTCGAGGCGCGCGGCCTTTTCAGGGTCGCGAACCAGGGCCGTGACATGGTGTCCGGCCCGGATGAGAGCGTCAAGAACGGCAGCGCCGATGTACCCGGTGCCGCCTGTGAGGAATACCTGCATGTAGCTCTAACGTAGGGGGAAGGCGGAATTCTACTTGGCCTTGCGGATTGGCGCTAGCCGGTCAGTGATTTGGTCAGAGATCCCACACCCGTCCGCCGTCATAGAACGTGATGAGTCCGTCCTCGCTCACCTTCAGCACCGGACCGAACCGGCTCGCGGCGAGCGCCGCGGTGGTGCGGGCGCCCTCGGCGATCCCGTCAGCCTTGGCGTGTTCGCTCGACAAGGGGTGGCGAAGAATCGCCCCCACGGCGAGCATCGATCCCTCCGCGTCCATCACCGTGGCGCCATCGAGAGTCGCGAGCGCCGACAGCACGCTCGGGTCGAGCTCGGTCACCGATCGGCCCGCCAGCAGGTGCAGCAGATCGCGACGCGACGGCGCCCCGGGGTGGCCGTGAGGCTCCACGAGTTCCATGTCGAGGCGGTCGGGCGCGGCCACGAGCTGCGCCAGCGACTCCATCGGTCGCCGCAACACGGCAAAGAGCGCGCCCTGCCGCGCGTCCGACAGGTCGAGCGCGATGCGGAACACCCGTTCGGCCAGCGCCGGGTTGCCCACGGCCGATTGCCAGAGCGCGTATTTGGACGTCTGATCGAGCAGGCGCCAGTCAGCGTGACTGAAGCTGAAGACCTGCGCCCCGGCGGCAAAGACCTTGATCTCGCGGCGCGGGTTGAGCACCACGCACACGTGCGGGCCAGCCACCGTCGCGCGCGCATGGCCGTGGTAGGTCTGCGCGCAGGGCACGTCGCCGAGCACCGTCGGGCCGGCGTGATCGGCCCAGCGGCCGATGTCCACGATGTCGAGCAGGCGGCCCGTGCGGTTCACGAGGAACACCGTGCGCAGGCCGTCGGCCAGCCGGTAGAAGCTCTTGATCGAGGCGAGCGCGCCGGTGTAGTGCAGGTCGTCGCGCTCGGCGGCGGGATACTGGCCGAGCGGGTCTTCGTCGGTGCCGAGCAGCAGCACGCCGGTGGAAATCGGCTGGTTCTCGTAGGTCGAGAGCGCCGCCACCCGCATCATCTCGATGGCCAGGGCCACGCGGTCGGGCGCCACGGTCACCCCCGCCTGCAATTGATAGGGGGCCCGGTCGAAGAAGGCGCCGACATACCGGTCTTCGATGGCGCCACGGAAGAGATCGGCCCGCTCGACCATGAGCTGGGGACTGAGAATGGCGCGGTAGCGGGCCGACAGCACGGCGCCGATGGCCCGGGCGAATTGCACCTCGTGGTCGGTGAACGGACGGGCCGGGGGCACGCGCAGCGTGTAGCGGTTGCCGAACCACCGGATCGACAGGGCGGCGGGGTCGGCGCTGGCCTCAATTGCCAGCCGGCCGTCCGACGAGGGCGACGGCAGCGTTTCCGTCTCGAGCCTGGCCCGTTCGAAGAACTGGGTGAGGGCCGACTGGAGCAGGCTGTCGTATTGGGCGCCGACAGCGAGCGCGGGCGGCAGGTTGGCCATGGGATCGCCGTGCGATCATAGTGCACGGCCGCAGCCCGTCGGTCCTGGTGCGGCCGGCCGGCCAAACACTTCCCCGCTCGGCCGTTGCCCGGGATACACTGACGTGGCACACTTCTTGGTTGGAGTACATTTGAGCAAAGACGATCTGATTGACATGCAGGGCACCGTGGTGGCGGTCCACAGCGGCGGCTTGTATCGCGTGCAAACCGAATCGGGACACGAAGTACTGGCTCAGCTCAGCGGTCGGATGCGGCGGTTCCGCATCAAGGTCGTGCCCGGCGACCGTGTCACCGTCGGAGTCTCTCCTTACGATCCTGTTCGCGGGATCATCACGTTCCGCGCCCGTTAGCCAGGCGCCATCGTGAAGCCACCCTCTTCCGCATCTCCCTCGGATCGCCGGCCGCGCAGCGGCGCGCCACGCGGCCGGCGCCGCTCGTCCCCTGGTCCCACGGCCCATCCCGCCGCCGACGTGGCCAGCGACATCCCGTGGCTGCTGTCCGACGACGTGCCGCCGGTCGTCTTCGCCACGATGGGACTCGACCAGCGCCTGATGTCCGGCTGCGTCGACATGGGCTACGCGGAAACGCGCCCGGTGCAGACGGCTGTGATTCCGCTCGCGCTCGACGGCCGCGATGTCGTGGCCTGCGCTGAAACCGGCACCGGCAAGACGCTCGGCTTCGTCGTGCCGATCCTGCAGCGGCTGCTCACCGAGCAGCCTCCCTACGGCGACGAAGCCCGCGAGCCCTACACGCGCGCCCTCATCCTGGCCCCCACACGCGAACTGGCCGCGCAGATCGAAGACACCATCGTCGGCCTCACCTACCACACGCCGTGTTCGAGCGTGCCGGTCTATGGCGGGGTCGAGATGGGCCCGCAGGAGCGCGCGCTGAAGGCCGGGGTCGACATCGTGGTGGCCACGCCGGGCCGGCTGATGGACCACATGCGCCACTCGTCCACCGACTTCCTGCGCGTGCAGACGCTCGTGCTCGACGAGGCCGACCGCATGCTCGACATGGGCTTCTGGCCCGACGTGCAGCGCATTCTCGGCTCGCTGCCGAAAGATCGCCAGACGCTGCTCTTCTCGGCCACGATGCCGAACGAGATCGTCACGCTCGCCAAGGAGATGCAGCGCGATCCGCATTACGTGCAGATCGGCCGGCGCCAGGGCGCGGCCCGCACCATCACGCACAAGATGGAAGAGGTCGAGACGCGCGACAAGGTCGATCGCCTCGCCCGCTTCATCCGCTCGGAGGCCGACGGCCCCGTGCTGGTGTTCGTGCGCACCAAGATCGGCGCCGACAAGGTGGCGCGCAACCTGCAGGCCAAAGGCGTGCGGGCAGCGGCGCTGCATGCCGACCGGACGCAGCTCGACCGGCAGCGGGCCGTCGAGGGGTTCCGGTCGGGCCTGCATCCCGTGCTCGTGGCCACCGACATCGCCGCGCGCGGGCTCGACATCGACGGCATTGCCGTCGTCGTCAACTTCGAGGTACCCGACACCAAGGAGAGCTACGTGCACCGGGTGGGCCGCACCGGCCGGGCCGGATCGAGCGGCCGCGCATTGACGCTCGTGGCGCCGGATCAGAAGCGCGAATGGCGCGCGATGGAGGCCGCCCTTGGACTCGCGATGGCCTAGTGACGCGCCGCCCGCGCCGGCAGTCACTCCGGTGGCCGAGCTGTCGCCGGCGACCGTGAAGTTCAACTCGTGCCGCTGGCAGCGCGCCGCCGAAGGCGACATGCCGGCATGCTGCGGGCACCGCGACGTGCTGCCGATGGCCGGGGCGACAAGTTTCAACCCCGACTCATGGTGCAGCGACTGCAGCTACTACAAGGCCAAGCGCGCGCCCAAGCCGCGCCCGGCGCCCGACACCCCGTATCGCTGGAACGCCTGAGTTCCAGCGGCGCGTCCGCGCCAGTGCCGCCTAGAACGCCGGCGGATCGTCGCCAAACTCCTTCGCCAGATCTACCCACTCGCCGTCCGGCGCCAGGAACTGGTATGCCCGCCAGTGCTGGCGCGCTTCGGCCGACCGGCCCAGCTTCTCGAGCGTGACCGCCAGATAGAAGTGCCCCTCGGCGTACTCGCCGTTGAAGGACAGCGCGCGCCGGTAGTACTCGACGGCCGCGGCGTGGCGGCCCAGGTCGTGGTGGATGTTGCCCAGGTTGAAGTGCGCTTCGAAGAAGCTGTCATCGAGCCGGATGGCGCGTTCGTAGAGCGCCTGCGCCTCGGGTAGTTCGTCACAGGCGTAGCGGATGTTGGCCAGGTTGATGAGCGCCGCCACCAAGTCGGGCTCGTCGTGCAAGGCTCGCCGGTAGGCGCGCGCCGCCTCCACCTGCCGCTCCGTAGTGCCATCGTCGAGCAGGGAGCCGTCGAGGAAGTGCTGCTCGGCGCCCGAGAGCGGCCGCGTGCCGTCGAGCGTCACGTCGGCGACCGCCAACTTCGCCACGGGCACGGGCGATTGCTTGCGGGCGAGCGCGATGATCCGCGCGGGCTCGGCGTCGAGCCTGAAGTCGAAGGCCAGCTGCCCCCCCTTCGAGAGCTGCAGATCACGCAGCGCCGTGCGGAACGCCATGCCCTTCTGCAGCTCGCCGTGGATCTGCCGCAGCAGGCCGAGATCCTGGAACGAGAACTGCGTGCCGCCACCGCCCCGCTGGGTTGGCGTGATGAAGCCCCACTTCTGCAGGTAGCGCACGTGGTCTTCCCGCAGGGCGGGATACATGCCCAGTACGTCGCGCGCGCCGGGCGACATCACGGCTGGCGGCGACGGAATCTGGGAATCACTGGGTTCGGCCGGCATCGACGCTTCCACGATGGCGAATGTGACGCCGCCCTGTCAACGCATCTTCGTCGCGGCGCATACAATACCGCCATGATTCTCGCGGCCGACGTCGGGGGCTCGAAGACGTTCGTCGGGATCTTCGAACGCGCGCGGCCACGCCCGCGCCTGCTCGAGGTGCGCGCGCTGCGAACGCTCGACTTCGCCGGCCTGCCGGCGCTGCTGCACGCGGCCGTCGGCGACGTGCGCACGCGCGTGCACACGGTCTCGCTCGGCGTGGCCGGACCGATCCTCGACGGCGTGGCCACGATGACCAACGTGCCCTGGCGCGTGAGCCGCGGTGAGATCGCCGAGCGGTGCGGCGTCGCCGACGTGCGGTTGCTGAACGACCTCGAAGCCATGGCCCACGCCGTCACGGTGCTGCACGGCGACGAGCTGCACACCCTGCAGGCCGGGCGGCCCTCGGCCACGGGCAACGCCGCGCTGATCGCCGCGGGTACGGGTCTGGGCGAAGCGATCCTGCACCGGGTCGACGGCCGGATGCGGCCGGTGCCCTCCGAAGCGGGGCACGCCGATTTCGCCGCGCGCACCGATGCCGACCTGGCCCTCGTCGTGGCGCTGCGGGCGCGCTTCGGGCGCGTCACCATCGAGCATGTGGTGTCGGGACCGGGCATGGTCAACATCGCGCGCCACACGCACGGCGGCACCGAATGCCCGGTCGCCGGCAACCTGGGCGCGCACGGCGCAGCGGCGCGCGTGTCCACGGCGGGCATCGCCGGCGCGACGCCGTCCTGTCCGTGCTGCGCCGCGGCCGTCGACCTGTTCGTGAGCGCTTATGGCGCCGAGGCCGGCAACCTCGCGTTGCGGTCAGTGGCATCCGCCGGGCTCTACGTGGGCGGCGGCATCGCGCCCAAGATGCTGCCGGCTCTGCAGTCCGGCGCCTTCCTGAGGGCCTTCACCGACAAGGCGCCGATGGCGGCGCTGCTCGCCGACGTGCCAGTGCACGTGA
>Ga0163144_10003587_pt1 | contig 35322 bp, 29 predicted proteins | sample OliLak19BULKMAT1_FD_123175 | JGI IMG/M metagenome (GOLD analysis project Ga0163144, IMG submission 123175) | Freshwater microbial mat bacterial communities from Lake Vanda, McMurdo Dry Valleys, Antarctica - Oligotrophic Lake LV.19.BULKMAT1 | ecosystem: Environmental > Aquatic > Freshwater >...
ACCGACCTGTCTCACGACGGTCTGAACCCAGCTCACGTACCGCTTTAATGGGCGAACAGCCCAACCCTTGGGACCTTATCCAGCCCCAGGATGCGATGAGCCGACATCGAGGTGCCGAGCCTTCTCGTCGATGTGAACTCTTGGAGAAGACTAGCCTGTTATCCCCGGGGTAGCTTTTATCCGGTAAGCTACGGGCATTCCACAATGACCCGTAGGATCACTAAGTCCGACTTTCGTCTCTGCTCGACTTGTTGGTCTCGCAGTCAAGCTGGCTTGTGCCTTTACACTCTGCGACGGGTTTCCATTCCGTCTGAGCCAACCTTTGAGCGCCTCCGTTACTCTTTCGGAGGCGACCGCCCCAGTCAAACTGCCCACCAGTCACTGTCCCCCGTACTGTTATACGTGGGTTAGGGTCAAAGTATTATCAGGCTGGTATTTCAAGGTCGACTCCACCGAAACTGGCGTCCCGGCTTCCTAGTCTCCCAGCTATCCTACACAAATAACACCCTAACGCAATGACAGGCTACAGTAAAGCTCCACAGGGTCTTTTTGTCCTGCTGCGGGTAGTACGCATCTTTACGCACACTTCAATTTCGCCGGGTCCCCTGTTGAGACAGCGCTCCACTCGTTACACCATTCGTGCGGGTCGGAACTTACCCGACAAGGAATTTCGCTACCTTAGGACCGTTATAGTTACGGCCGCCGTTCACCGGGGCTTCAATTCAGAGCGTTAACCCCTCCTTTTAACCTTCCGGCACTGGGCAGGTGTCAGCCCCTATACTTCAGCTTTCGCTTTTGCAGAGACCTGTGTTTTTGATAAACAGTCGATAGAGCCATTTCACTGCGACCAACTCTCGTTGGTGTCCCTTCTTCCTAAGTTACGGGACCATTTTGCCTAATTCCTTAACAGAGGTTCTCCCGTTCGCCTTGGTATTCTCTACCCATCTACCTGTGTCGGTTTGCGGTACGGTTACATAAACTTACAGTTGTGCCTTTTCTCGTCCCTGTGTACCCATGACTTCTGGCTTGCGCCCGGCATCGCAGGCTTCCCCTGCTTACCACCTCAATCCACTCAGAGGCTCACGCTCCACAAAGAAAACACTCCCAACATTTATGCAGTACGGGAATATTAACCCGTTATCCATCGGCTACGCCGTTAAGCCTCACCTTAGGACCGACTAACCCGACGCGGACTGACCTTCCGTCGGAAACCTTAGATTTTCGGCGATTGTGGTTCTCACACAATTCTCGCTACTCATGCCAGCATTCTCACTTGTAGTCGCTCCAGCATCCCTTGCCGAGACACCTTCTCTGCTCCTACAACGCTCCCCTACTATGATTTCTCATCCCCAGCTTCGGTACAATACTTGAGCCCCGTTACATTATCCGCGCAACTGCGTTTGACTAGTGAGCTGTTACGCACTCTTTAAAGGGTGGCTGCTTCTAAGCCAACCTCCTAGCTGTCTAAACACAATCACATCGTTTTCCACTTAGTATTGATTTTGGGACCTTAGCCGAGGGTCTGGGTTCTTTCCCTCTCGACGATGAATCTCATCATACACCGTCCAACTGCAGCGCTAAATATGACGGCATTTGCAGTTTGGTTGGGTTCAGTAAGCTCTACGCCCCTTAGCCCATCCAGAGCTCTACCTCCGTCACTCATCACGCCACGCTAGCCCTAAAGCTATTTCGGGGAGAACAAGCTATCTCCAAGTTCGTTTGGCATATCACCTCTAACCACAGTTCATCCCCTAATTTTGTAACATTAGTGAGTTCGGGCCTCCCATGCGTGTTACCGCATTTTCACCCTGACCATGGTTAGCTCACCTGGTTTCGTGTCGAATACATGCCACTCTGCGCCCTTTTCAGACTCGCTTTCGCTTCGCCTTCGGATGTCACTTCCTTAAGCTCGCCACATGCATTCACTCGCAGGCTCATTCTCCTAAAGGCACGCCATCAGGCTTTCGCCCTCTGACCGGTTGTAAGCGCACGGTTTCAGATTCTTTTTCACTCCCCTCGCCGGGGTTCTTTTCATCTTTCCCTCACGGTACTTTTCCTCTATCGGTCATCTCGTGTATTTAGCCTTGGAGGGTGGACCCCCCAGTTTCCCACAATGTTAGCGTGTATCGTGGTACTCAGGATACTTCTCATGCTGGTTCAGCTGTCGCCTACAGGGCTTTCACCTCTCTCGCCAAGTTTCCCAACTTGTTCGGCTAACCTCTCCAGTCACTTTATTGAAGTCCTACAACCCCGCACAGTAAACTGCACGGTTTGGGCTACTCCGCTTTCGCTCGCCACTACTAGCAGAATCTTCTCTTTTCCTCGTCCTACTTAGATGTTTCAGTTCAGACGGTTCCCTCCCTTTCGGGTGACGCGGTTTGAACCGCGCCGGGTTTCCCCATTCGGACATTTCTGGTTCTTGCGGTCTCACACACCTTACCAGAACTTTTCGCAGTGTGACACGTCCTTCTTCGGCACGAGATGCCAAGACATCCTCCATGCGCCCTTAGTCGCTTTTGTCTTGTGTGATACGGAGATGCTGACGTTTTCCCAACGCGCACTCTCCCGAAGTTTTTTGCAACAGATGCGTATCTGTAATTTTTTTTCTTTTACTTCCTGCTTTTTGTGATGTCGTTATTCTCTTGTTAAGGTGCGTCCCCCATAAAATGGGGTAGGTGACTTCTTGTCCACCCACTTCTAGCGACAAGCGTTTCGCTCGGCTGCTAGAGGTCGGTTTACAAAATGTCTCTTCGCTTGTTAAAGGTGCTTGGTGTTACAGAGATAAAAAAAGCCCGACAGTCTGCCGAGCTTCATTTGATAAAGCAATCGTGGTCTCGGCTAAGTTATGCTTTTGTCTCACCGCTAACGATTGTCAAATGAATGCTCTCCATCTATTGCTTTTAGTTTTTTTAATGTGTCGTGTAGTCTAACGAACCTACTACCACTTGTCAATAACCAGTTTACTTTTGGTTGGCTGGCGATTCATGGAGATAAAGGGACTCGAACCCATGACCTACGCCTTGCAAAGGCGCCGCTCTCCCAACTGAGCTATATCCCCGTGTTAAAGGTCATGTGGGTCTGACAAGACTTGAACTTGTGACCTCACGCTTATCAGGCGTGCGCTCTAACCAGCTGAGCTACAGACCCGTAGCTTCGTTATGCCGTAAGAGCAAGATGCCCTTAGCAGCAGAGTAGTGGGGCAGACAGTGAAGAAATCCTAACATTTTGTGAGTTATGTACCTGTGTACGTTTATGGGAGATACATCTTGCGACATATCTTCGCTTTTTTTCTTAGAAAGGAGGTGATCCAGCCGCAGCTTCCGCTACAGCTACCTTGTTACGACTTCGTCCTAGTCATCAATCCTGCCCTCGGCAGTAGCCCCCTTGCGGTTAGCTTCCCGACTTCAGGCGTGACCAACTCCCATGACGTGACGGGCGGTGTGTACAAGGCCCGGGAACGTATTCACCGCACTGTGCTGACGCGCGGTTACTAGCAACTCCGACTTCATGCAGGCGAGTTGCAGCCTACAATCCGAACTGAGACGCACTTTTTAGGATTAGCTCCGCCTCGCGGCTTGGCAACCCATTGTATGCGCCATTGTAGCGTGTGTGTAGCCCCAGATATAAAGGCCATGCTGACTTGACGTCATCCTCACCTTCCTCCCGTTTACCACGGGCAGTCTCGCTAGACACTTGTAACTAGCGATGAGGGTTGCGCTCGTTTGCGGACTTAACCGAACACCTCACGGCACGAGCTGACGACAGCCATGCAGCACCTGTACAAGCTCTCCGAAGAGTCGTTCCGCTTTCGCTTCACTACCACTTGTATGTCAAACCTGGGTAAGGTTCTTCGCGTAGCCTCGAATTAAACCACACGCTCCGCTGCTTGTGCGGGCCCCCGTCAATTCCTTTGAGTTTTAACCTTGCGATCGTACTCCCCAGGCGGTACACTTATCGCGTTAGCTTCGACACCCACCTTACGGCGAACGTCTAGTGTACATCGTTTACGGCATGGACTACCGGGGTTTCTAATCCCGTTCGCTACCCATGCTTTCGCACCTCAGCGTCAGTTAAAGACCAGGATGTCGCCTTCGCCTCTGGTATTCCTCCGCATATCTACGCATTTCACCACTACACGCGGAATTCTACATCCCTCTTCTTCACTCTAGTCGTTCAGTATCAACTAGCCTCCCCAAGTTTAGCCTGGGGCTTTCATAATTGACTTAAACAACCGCCTGCTTGCTCTTTACGCCCAGTAATTCCGGATAATGCTCGCGTCCTACGTATTACCGCGGCTGCTGGCACGTAGTTAGCCGACACTTATTCCTGTGCTACCGTCCGTTCTCGTCACACAGAAAAGGACTTTACGATCCGAAAACCTTCTTCGTCCACGCGGCGTTGCTGCTTCAGGCTTTCGCCCATTGAGCAATATTCCTCACTGCTGCCTCCCGTAGGAGTCTGGGCCGTGTCTCAGTCCCAGTGTGGGGGGTCACCCTCTCAGGTCCCCTATCCGTCGTTGCCTTGGTGAGCCTTTACCTCACCAACTAGCTGATGGAACGCAGTCCCATCCTAAAGCGGATTTCTCCTTTTCTCTCAAACCTCTACAGTTCGGGAGCTTATGCGGTATTAGCTTCTCTTTCGAGAAGTTGTCCCGCTCTCTAGGGTAGGTGAACTACGTGTTACTCACCCGTTCGCCACTGTCACCGAAGTGACCGTTCGACTTGCATGTGTTAGGCACGCCGCCAGCATTCATCCTGAGCCAGGATCAAACTCTCCATAATCAATCAGGGTATTTCTTACTGTCTGTACCCACTATTCTACTGTTAAGGTGCTTTTCGCTTACAGAGACAAGCATACCAACCTCACCCCAACTCTGTCAAGACCTTTTTCAAAATCTCGTCATTTCCCTAGTTCATCAGGGTGGCTCGGCTTGTGCCTTTATTCGGTTTTGGTTTCATCAGGCTTCTTACGCCCTCTTAACCGTCACCTTTCCGTAAGTTGTTAACTTGTAAATTCTGTTTGCCACGCTCTCTCTTCGTGACTTCGTGAATATTACCCCCCATATCCCATTGCGTCAAGGGGCATTTGAGAAAATTATCTCAAATTGGGCATATCCTGTGTTGCAACGCATTCTTAACCAAAAAAGAGACGGAAAAATCGTCTCTCTAAAGGGGTGACACCGCCCCACTGGGTAGGGCGGGGCGTGTTTTTTAGCGTTTATTCTGCGGCAAGGCTAAACAATTCTTCAATGTGTTCTTCTTCCAAACCTTGATAACCATACAAGATTACCACAATGGTCTCTAGCTGTGGGGCATAAAACACAGCACTACTAAACCCAACGACGCTTCCTGTATGTCCGTACACTGTGCCAGTGTTCTCACCCTCACGAATTTCAATCCCTATACCGTATTGGTTCTCGTCATCGGTGGGCGTAAGCATAGCTTCTAAGCTTTCAGAGCTAAGAACCGTTTTGTCTATCAGCAAAGCCTTAAAGAAGCGCACCAAGTCCTCTGTGGTAGAAACAAGAGCGCCATCCCCCAAGCCTGCGCCATCGTTGACATCGGTCACATCCTCTTCTACACCCAGACCCATAAGATCTTCATAGCCATGCACAAAGCCGTTGGGCAAGGTTTCGCTAATTTGGGTATAGGTTTCGTTCATGTTTAGTGGCGTAAAGATGCGCTCACGGAAAACTTCCGCTAGGGTTTTGCCCGTTGCGCTCTCGACCACCAATTGCAATAAGATGTAATTGGTGTTGCTGTATTCAAAGTCCTCATCGGGGGCAAATTCGGGGGCAGTGTCATAGGCATAAGCCAAAACTTCTTCGGCTGTCCAGACACGGGAAGGGCTTGCTAGGATAGCACCAAAAAAAACATCGTCTAAATAATCAGGAATACCACTTCGCATGGTTACTAAATCGTATAATGTGACTTCGTCTGCGTTGGGCAAACGCCCATAAACGCTCTCATCTAGCCAGTCGCCTAGCCCATCCTCTAGTGATAACACGCCATCTTCTTCTAGTAGAAGGAGTGCTGTCGCTAAAAATGTTTTAGAAATGCTGGCAATTCTAAAGCGGTCTGTAGGGAGTGCTAACGTTTCTTGGGTAATATCTACTCGACCATGCGCCACACTCACCACACTTTGCCCATCATCATAGGCAATGCTAACGACAATGGCGGGGCTATTCTCTGGGGCTATGCGGGCTAAAAACTCACTGATTCTGTCGCTTAAATCGGACTGCGCTTGCACAGCAAACGCCATAACAAAGACAAAAACGCTTAATACTTTCCAGCGATTAGCCATGATTACTCCTCAAAAAATTATCACTGAACGGCTAAAAGAGTTTATCCCATTTCACTTCTACCCTGCAAGGCTAGCAGAAGCGTTACGCTATCCACATATTCCAAATCGGTAACTGTGGGCAAGCCACGAGTAAGGCGCGTTGCTTTTACGCCGGTGGGCTTTAGCTCACGCTGGATGTACATAGAGGTTACGTCCCCTTCCAAACCTTAGCCCCGCCTGGCGTAAACACCGTCGCTGTCAATTAGGTAGACGCTAACGACGCGCCCGTTTCAGTTCGCCGTCATCGCCGAGCATCACGACTTCGCCTTCATCAACGGGAATTTCATCGTCAAGTTGATTGCGCAGTCCTTTCTTGCGCTTAGGCAGTTCACTCAGCATTTTCGCCATCGCCCGTGAAACAAGTTGCGTCCGCATACTGGTATCGGCTATCCCCGACGTAATCACGAAGCTCATAAATTGGAAGAAAACTGCCATCGCGCCGCCCATAATCGCCATGAAAAGCGCCACTTCGCTATCACCGTCTGATGCCATACCCACACTAATGATGGAGAACACAACGAGTACAAACAAGCTGATTGCCAGCATCACGCCGGGGACGATTTTCTTTTGTTGGGCAAGTTCGGTTTCGACACGATCATTCAGTTCATTTATATCTAAGTCGTTTATCATGATTTTTTTGTCCTAAGCATTATTCTCTAATGTGATTATACGTCCACATGCAGCAAAAAAGCGCAAGAATCATTGCGACGTACTGTCGAGCGTATCAGCGAGAAATTTGGTTTTGGCGGGCTGAGTAGTTACAAAAATTATCACTGAACGGCTAAAAGAGCTTATCCCATTTCACTTCTACCCTGCAAGGCACGTAGAAGCGTTACGCTATCCACATATTCCAAATCACCCCCTGTGGGCAAGCCCCGTGCAAGGCGCGTTACTTTTACGCCGGTGGGCTTTAGCTCTCGCTGGATATACATAGAGGTTGCGTCCCCTTCCATGCCGGGGTTGGTGGCAATAATTACTTCTAATACGTCGCCTTGTGCGCGGGTCAGCAGTTCTTTAATGCGAAGGTCATCGGGTCCCACGCCGTTTACGGGTGAGATTGCGCCGTGTAACACATGGTACACGCCTTGATAACTGCCTGTGCGTTCTAGTGCCAGCACATCCAACGGTTCCTCTACAACGGCAATGGTGCGTTGGTCGCGGCGGGCATCGCTACAGATGGGGCAGGGGCTATTGACGGTGATATTCCAGCAACGCTCACAATAAGTTGTCATGGCTTTTAGGTTTGTAAGGGCTTCCGCAAGGTTTAATGACAAGCCATCGGGCGCACGAAGCAAAAAAAACGTCAGCCGTGAGGCGGTTTTTGGTCCCACGCCTGGCAAAGCAGAGAGAGCTTCTATCAGTTTGGTAACGGGTTCGGGAATGGCACTCATGCGTTTATGTGTTCTCGTCTTTCTTGAACATTTCGGCTAATGGCAAGCGAAAATCAGTTAGAACATCTTCACCGCTTAGCGTACCCTCTAAGCCAAACATGGTAATTTTGCCTTGGTGGTAGACGGTAGCGGTTTCGTTTTCAATATCAACTGCCCATGTTAGGCGCACGCCCTGCGCCATATCCACCCTTACTTTCTTGGTAACATCAGAGACGCGCTCTGTGGGCGATAGCACTTCGATGGTTAAATCGGGCGCGATATCTAGGGGGCGTTTTCGCCAATCGTGGTTTTCTTGCTTAAACGCTTCAATGCGCTGATGCGAATAGAATACGATGTCAGGAATCCGTGAGCCTTTGACCCAATTTTTGCCGATCATTTGCGCATAGGTTGACTCTGAAAATACTTCCCCTAACTGATGTTCGGACGCATGCTTAAAGAGTGCTAAAAACAAAAAGCGAATATACCATGTGTGACCTAAAACATTTGGTATTTTATCAAGCCTTTCGCCGTCCAAGAGTTCAAAAGGTTGGTCTTCTTGCGCCTCTAAAAATTCATCTAGGGGCATCCCAATTTGAGTGGTATTTAGTGCCATCGTATTGCCCTCACATCAGCCTTACGGTTAGAACGATTGTACCATAAATGCGCCATATCTATAACACAAAAGGGCGGAGATTATCCCCACCCTTCATTAGATGCGCTTTAGAGACGCGCTTTAGAGATGCGCTTTAGAGTGTGGCGTTTAGCCTAACAGACCGCCCAAGCCTGGCATACTGCCCAAGCCCCCTGTAATTTTTTCCATGCGCTCGGCTGCCATCGTTTGGCTTTGTTCAATGGCTTGATTAACCGCACTGGTGAGCAAATCTTGAAGGTCTGTTACCCATTCTTCATCGGTCACATCCACCACTTCGGGGTTGATGGTGATGTTCTTAATGCGTTGATGCCCAGTGATGACAATTTTTACTGCGCCACCGCCCACGCTCACTTCAACGGTTTCGTTTTCAAGAGCAGCTTGCGCGTCTGCCATGTCTTGTTGCATCTTTTGGAGCTGTTGCATCATGCCACCCATACCACCGCTGGGCGTACCGCCACCAGCACTAGCACCGCCACCAAAACCACCGCGTTTTTTCTTGCCCATAATGTGTTTCTCCTTCTGTGTGTTGCTACTCAACGTTTATTCGTTAGGTTCTTCTGATAAAAATTCGCCACCCTGACTTAGAATATCCATCTCAATTGGATGAGAAATATCAGGCGAGGGTGTCATATATTGCGTGCCACTGGGAACGCCTTCATCAGAAACAAATTTTACACGCAAATTCTGCCCCGTCACGCGCAAGATGGCGCGTTCTATCCATTCAACACGAACGGGGTCTTTTAGCTTCTCCATAAAGAAGGGCTTGCATCCCAGCGTAACGCCCTCGCTGTCCACATGCCGTACATGCACTTGCGCCAAAAGCGTGGGCAATGAGGTCACAATCGATTGATGCTCTGGCTTCGCTTTGGGGATGTTTTGATAAATGATGCGTTGCACTTCGCCCCAACGCTGTTGTAATTGTTGCACTGGCACGTTGGCACCGCCCTCGCCGCCCATTGGCATTGGCGCAGAAGAAGGGGAAGCCGATAGAAACGAGGGTGCGGGCGCATACGCCATTTGTACTTCGGGTTCTTGTAGGCTTTCGATTAACGCCAATTCTAGCGTTAGTTGCGGTTGCCAGCCACTATGATATTGGTTGACGGCATCGTTAAACGAGCGTAATGCCCGCAAGAGTTCACTTTTGCCCACACTGTTGGCTTGTTCTTGATAGCGTTGCTTTTCTTCGTTGCTGGCATGAAGCAAGTCTACGCTAGAGGTTTGTGCTAAAAGAACGGCACGTAATTGTTCTACCACCTGTTGCCCAAATTGGCGCGGGTCGCTCCCACTGTCTACAGCTTCGTTGATGATGTGCAAACCACGCGACACATTCTTATCTACTAAGGCTTGCACGAGTTCACGGACGGCGCGGACGCTGGCTGTGCCTAAAATGCGTTGCGTTAGCTCTAGTGTCACAATCTCATGGGGGTCAGCAACCACTTGGTCAAGCAAGCTAATGCTATCACGCACGCTGCCTGTACCTTCACGGACAATCAGTTCTAGGGCTTCGCGCTCTACCTGAATGCCTTCGTTCTCACAAATCAGCTGTAGCCTATCCGCCACTTCTTGAAGTGACAACCGCCTAAACTCGAAGGGTAAGCAACGGCTTTTAATGGTAGCAGGCACTTTATCAATTTCGGTGGTTGCCAGCACAAAAATGGCGTGGGATGGGGGTTCTTCTAGGGTTTTAAGCAGGGCATCAAAGGCATTGCCACTAAAGCGATGCACTTCGTCAATGATATACACTTTATATTTGCCCTCACTGGGGGCAAACGCAATTTTATCGCGCAGGTCGCGCACGTCATCCACGCCCGTATGTGAGGCTGCGTCAATTTCGATGAGGTCTAAAAAGCGTCCTTCGTTCACCGCCACACAGCAAGCGCACTCATTACAGGGGCGCATGTCGGGGTCGGGATGGGTGCAATTAACGGCTTTTGCCAAAAGACGCGCGTTGGATGTTTTGCCTGTACCACGGGGCCCACTAAATAAATAGGCGTGGCGGATCCGCCCTGTTTTAAGCGAATTACGCAGGGTACGCGTGATATGTTCTTGTCCAACGACTTCGTTAAACGAAACAGGTCGCCATTTTAAGTAAAGGGCTTGTTCTGGCAAGGATGCCTCCCATAACATGCAATCAAGGGCTGTAAGATGAGTCTATCATTCTACACCCCACCATGCAAGTAAGGCAGAGACAAACGGTGCATTTAAGTGCCGTGATTGCTCGTTGTGTTTCTTGAGGGCTTTGCCCTCAAACCCCCACAAGGGATTGGTATCCCTTGACCCTTTTATGCCCGTCTTTTGCAAACAGTGGCGGCGTTCGGGTGAAATCCTGTAAAAATCAGGGGCTAACAATCAGGGTATTTAAGGATAAAGCACACAAGGGATGCTTAAGGACGAAAGGCGCGTTTATAACGTTAGTTTGTGATAGAATATCGTTTAAGTTTCGTGATGCCATACCATATGGACACTATCAAAAGGACTGCACTTGCTCCACCTATTCAAACGCCCTTTGCGGTACGTTTTACTCGATTACACTTTGCTTATTTTTGGCTCGCTGATGCAGTCCTTAAGCGTGGTCATTTTCTTGTCGCCATTTGATATTGCGCCTAGCGGGGTTTCTGGGCTGGCAGTTATTTTGAATACGCTCATTGGTACACCGGTGGGCTTGATGATTGTCATTATGAACATTCCCATTCAGTTCTTGGCGTATCGCATGTTGCCCAACGGCTTACGCACTATTTGGCTAACGGTGTTTTGTGTTGTGGTGTATTCCATCGGGATTGATACACTTGCGCCCTACTTCCCCATACAGGGCATTAGCGATGATAGGCTACTTAACGCGCTGTTCGGGGGCATCATTGGGGGCATTAGCGCGGGCATTTGCTTTCGCATTGGCGGTAACTTTGGCGGTACAAGTACGCTTGCGCTCATTATTCAGCAGCGCACGGGCGCACCCATGAGCATGACCTATCTTTATACCGATATGGCGGTGGTGGTGCTGGCGGGCTTTGTGTATGGCTGGGAAGGCGCATTATATGCGGTGACGGTAATTTTCATTAGTGGGCTTGCCACCGATTACATTATGGAAGGTCCCAGCGTCATTCGCACGGCGGTTATCATCACAGAGAAACCCCAAGAAATTGCCGATGTGATTATTGAAAAGCTGGGGCGTGGGGTAACAGGCTGGCAGGGCAGGGGCATGTATACCCAAAAAGAACGCACCGTTCTTTACGTTACCATCAGCCGAAGCCAAGTAGAAGATTTACGGCGCATCGTCATTCACATGGACACACACGCTTTTTTAGTCATCGGGCAAGGGCATACCGCTTACGGGCAGGGCTTTAAGCCCATTACACCCAAACCCAATTAACCCAAAGGATAGACAGTTTATGAAAACGCTCTTTCGGCTTCTTTTCATTGTGCTATTAAGTGGTATGGTGGTGGCGTGTGATGCGCTTCCTATGGTTGGGATTCCCACCCTTACCCCACCCCCAAGCCCAACGCCTGTTGAACTATCGCAAACCTTTAGTGGGCGCGACCTTGTGGGCAATACCCTAACGCTGAACTTTCCGATGGCGTGGGCGCAATCGGGCAACGCCGACAGCCTGTTACTAGGCACATCCGCCAGCCTACTCGACAATGCCCAAGTGGACATGGGGCTTGGGGATGTGGGCGTGTCGATTAGCATGATACCCGTCAGCCTTGCGGGGCTAAGCGTGCCAGAGGGCGTTACGCCTTCGCCTTATAATATTTTGCTCAATTTCATCAATTCTGCGCAAACAAATAACCCCAATCTACAGTTTAGCACGCCCGAAATTGCCCTCTTAGGCGATAAAGCGGCGGCTTTGGTGCGGGTAGTGAACACTAGTGATGAAAGCCTCACGATGATTGTAGACGTAGGAACGGGCTATGCAGTGGTGGTGGCGGCGGCAGATATTGGCGAACTCGCGTCTTTCTTGCCCACCATTCAGGCGATTGCCCAAAGCATCACCTACGGCAGATAAGCCGTTTACGGGTGAAAGTGCCTATACAAAAGCCTCATTCTGGGGGCAATCGCACACTTTCGGGGGCGCACTTGCCCCCATTCAGTCGTCTTACTTCTAAGTCTCTTCATAAAAAGTAATGCACACCCCCGCAAGGTCACGCACAGCAAATTCTCGCGTTCCCCAGGGCGTACTACTAAGCGCACCAAGTCCAGCACCATCACCTTGTTCAAACGGGGCAATGGCTTGAGCTTTATACTCCTCATAAAGAGCATCTATATCAGATAGTTGAATACGGAAGCTCGTTTGAGAGGCAGTGTGTGGATCATCACTATTCGCGAGCATAATCTCAACGTCACTGCGTTGAATAATCACCATGCTTAAATCGTCAGCTTTGAAAGTTACAGCAAAACCCAATGTTTGCTCGTAAAAAGCAATCGTTGCTTGCATGTTAGAACCCGCTGGAATCATGGGTGTTAGGTTGTTGAAAATAAGGTTTGGGTTAGGCATTATTTTTCCTTTTCAATCTTAGGACATTAGTTCTAATTTTATCACCCTATCACCACCCATGCAAGCGTGCGTCATGGTTCTTCGCGGACGGGCAGAAGCCCATCCCTACACCGCCGTTTGATGATGTTTATCTGCATTAAAACGTAAGGGCGAGCCAACGGCTACGCCCCTACAAAAGTGTTTTTCTGCGACTGAGGATAGGGTCTTTTTGACTAGGGTGCGCCCGTAGATAGCGGATTGGTACGGGGCGCGTTGGCGATGATATTGTTGAGGATTTTTAGCGCGTCTGTTTCGTTGGGTGCGGTTGTGCCTGTGGCTTGCACTTTTGCCACCAAACCGCTACCGTTCTTTAGGAACATGGCAATGTATAGCGTGTTCTCTGTGCGATAGCGTAGTGCAATTACGCCAGAAAGCCGCGTGCGTTCTAGGGCTTCACTGTCTATGAGTACGCCTAGCCCGTCTTGGTCAACAGCGCGTTGAAGCAACCGTGTATAGTTATTTAGGCGTTCACGTTGCACATCACGGCGCACCGTTATTTGTAAGCTAAGGCGCGTGTTCTCATCCGCAATCACCAGCCGTTCCGATGTGCGCGTTTCCGTTTGCCAGCCATCTAGCACGCCTACAATCGCACCATCCCGCAACGTCACAAAGAACACATTGGGCAAGGATGCCGAAGATACCATGTCTAGCACAATGTCGCGTTCTGCCAGGGCATAGCCACTACGCGGTACTGCCGAAGCAAACACCACATTATCATTGGGCAACGCAAACACCGCAATCAGGCGTTCATAGGGCTGGTCGTTAAAGCTGTCCTCGTAGGCATACAGCAACACTTCATCATAAACACCTAAAGCCGTTCTGCGAATGAGAGTGGCATCAAAGGTTTTGCTGGGGTCGTTGGGCGTGTACCAATACGCCAGCACAGCCGCCAGATTGCCTATTTCGGTACTGGCTTGTTCATACAATGTGGGGTTGTATACGTCAAAGAGGACGTTGGTTTGTGCGCTTTTCGCCACCACGTCACCGCGTTCTACGGTCACTTCCCAGCCATTGGGGTATGCTACCGTCAGGATGTTGGTTCGGGCGATATTGGGCAGTGTGTCACTTTGCGCCCACACGCCCCCTGCAATCATCAATAGTACAAGCGCGATTAGCCACTGTTTCATAAGGTTGCTCTCTTTCATAGGATGTGTTTCTACTTTTCATTATAGGGGCAAGCCCGCCAAAACTATGCCCCACATCATAAAAACCCGTAAAAAGCTCCCCTACGAATTGGCATACTTCTTAATAACTTGCCGTGCCGTAACCATGCGATGCACTTCGCTTGCGCCATCATAAATCCTAAAGGCGCGCGCCCCCTCATACCAGCTGGCAAGGGGCAAGTCACGGCTAATGCCTGTGCCACCGCAAATTTGGATGGCGCGGTCTATCACGCGGTTGACGGCTTCGCTGGTCATTACTTTGGTCATGCTGGTTTCACTGCGGGCTTGTTCGCCCTTTGTCAGTAGCCACGCGGCTTGATGAATCATCAGGCGCACGCCGTGTAATTCCATTTCGCTATCCGCCAGCATAAAGCCCACGCTTTGATGTTCTGCCAGTTTTTTGCCAAAAGCATCGCGTTTATTGGCATAGTCGGCGGCAATTTCTAACGCACGTTGGGCAATGCCCAGCCAGCGCATACAGTGGGTAAGGCGTGCCGGTCCTAAACGCGCCTGTGCAATAGCGAAACCTTGCCCTTCTTCGCCCAAGAGCGCACTGTGTGGTACGCGCACGTTCTCGTATTTAATTTCCACATGACCGCCAAAATCACCGCGTCCCATCGTTGGCACATCACGCAATATCGTAATACCCTCTGTGGTGATGGGCGCGAGAAAAATACTACTGCCCTTGTGTGCGCCATCTTCAGGGCTAGTGACTGCCATAATCAACAAGAATTCTGCCACTTCGCCGTTAGATGTATACCACTTATGCCCGTTAATCACCCACTCGTCACCGTTACGGACGGCGCGTGTTTGTAGCATAGTGGGGTCACTGCCTGCGCCGTTGGGGGGTTCTGTCATGCTAAAGCCACTAAAAATTTCACCACGTGCAAGGGGGCGCAAATAACGTTCTTTTTGTTCGGGCGTGGCAAAGGTGTGTAGCGTGTGCATATTACCTTCATCGGGGGCGGCGCAATGAATAGAAAGGGGGCCCAAAAGGCTTCTGCCCGCGCTCTCTAAAACAGGCACCCACTCGGCAATCGTTAGCCCCAAACCGCCCAAGTCGGGGGACATAGTGGGCGCGAAAATGCCTTCACTACGGGCTTTTTGGCGCAGCTCCTGAATTTGTTCTATGGTAATGGGTGCATTGGTGCGTTGCTGTTCGGTTTCTAATGGAATCACTTCACGTTCTACAAATGTTTTCACCCGATGGGCAAGATCTTGAATGTGGGGAGAGATGCTAAAATCCATAGTGTGTTTACCTTAAAAAATTTTGTTTATAATGGAAACGATATTCTTAAAAAGAAAGCATGTTCATTATGACCGATATTCCTTCTTTTTTCCAACCTTTGCAAGCGTTTTTAAGCACACAGATGAATGTACCCGTGACGCTAAGTGACTCTAAACCGCTTGCTGGTGGTGCATCACGGGACACATGGTTGTTTACCGCCGCCACCCCCGAAAAGAGTGAAAGGTGGGTGGTTCGGCGGGACTTGCCCACCCAAATGTTTGAAGAAGCCCTCACCCGTGAGCAAGAGTTTAGGGTGATGGATACGGCGCACCAACACGGCGTAAAGGTGGCAAAGGTGCGCTATTTGTGCAACGACCCCAGCGTACTAGGGGGCGCATTTTTTGTGATGGAATACATGCAGGGCATTTCGATAGGCGTAAAGGTGATTCATTCGCCCGAACTTGCGCCCGCCCGCGCCTTACTCCCCGAACAATTAGCAGAACAATTGGCACGCATCCACACCATAAACACGGCAGACTTGCCCTTTTTGGCACACACGGACGCACAACAAACCATCGCCCAAATGTACACGGTGCTAGACGCGCTCGCCGTTAAAAGCCCCGTGTGGGAATGGTGCTTGCGTTGGGCGCAACGGCATTTGCCACAGGAAAGCGTTACGGGCTTTGTGCATGGTGATTATCGCATTGGCAACTTGCTCATTGATGAGGGCGGACTTTCGGCGGTGATTGACTGGGAGTTTGGGCATATTGGCGACCCCAACGAGGAACTAGCCTATATTTGTATGCGTGATTGGCGGTTTGGCAATGGCAAATTGCACTTTGCCGGCATCAGCAATAGAGAACGGTTTTTGACGGCGTATGAGCGTTATAGTGGGCAAACCGTCAACCGAAAGAGCGTGGACTGGTGGGAAGTGATGGGCAATATACGCTGGGGCATTATTTGTATGAGCCAAGCGAATCGCCACCTAAGCGGACAAGAACCTAGTGTAGAACTTGCCAGCCTAGGACGGCGTAGCGCAGAAATGCAACTCGAAGCCCTGCGACTGATAGAGCGTTACTAGCCCACACCTTACACGATGGGGTTTACGCCTCTAAGGGTGTCGGGAATATCGTATTGGGGCGCGGTGGTGGGCTGTTGCTTGGCTTGGGCAAGCCGCAAGCGAAGCGTCTCGGTTAAGAGCCATGCCACGTCATCGTTTAGGCGTGTGGTAAAGTCCTTTAGGCGTTCCCCCCCTGTAATGCCGTGTACGGTGTACGTTAGGTTTTCTTGTAGGATGCGCGTAATCATCGGGATGCTTGGCTCCCATTGGTCAAGGCGCATCCACGCCACCCCATTAAACTGATAGAGTTCAAAGACAATACGAACTTCGCCCTGCTTGCCCTTTAGCCGTAAATCTAGGGCAATGGGTAAGAAGGCGTTTTGGGCGTTTAGCTTACGGCGTAGGGGCTTTACAACGCGCTTGGCGATGGGCATCACGCTGGCGGATAGCTTTTCGGGCGTGAGTTTGATGCGCCGTTTAAGCAATCCATTGAGGGCGTTAATGGTGCGTTTATCGGCTAACACTTGGCTTTTTGCCACCCGCCCGTAATTGTCATATTGTGATAGCCGTAGCCCCTCAATGCGCCAATTCGTGAGGTTTTCACCCTCTATTCCCACCAATTGCTTGATGGCATGGATGTTATTGGGCGTGGGGGGTGCAAGCAATAGGTTGTTTTGGGCGTAGGTTTGCCATGCTTGCCGTCTGCCTTCGGCGGTGTTGTTATCTAGCATGGGCATCATGGCATAAGGCGGTTGCCACGCATCAAATGAAGGCTCTCGGCGAAACAGCAAGCGCAAAATTAGCGAAAACAGCCATAAGCCCAAAATGGCTACCAAGACAATAATGCCCCCTAGCAAAATTTCCTCGCCCGTAATGTCGCGCCCAATCAACTCATTAGCAAAAGACTGGACGATTGCCCAAGCGTCTTGGGGCGTGCTTGCGCCAGCCGGCAATTGGGCGGGCGGAATTTGCCCTGTGGGGGAGATAGGCGCAGGTGCGCCAACGCCACGGGGTATCGTAACGCTTAGGTTGACGGTGTTATTGTCGCTAAAGGGTGGCGGTTCGGCATCATCCAAGCCCACGCGCACCTGTAAAGGCAATACCCCCTCGACAAAAGAAGCTACGTCAAGGGGAATAGTAACGGTTACGCTTTGTCCAGCGGCAATGGGGGCAAGGGGGTCTCGTGTAAGGGTGCTATCGTCTAGCAGGCTAATCACTTCAATGAAAGCGTTATCTGTGGCAGAACCGCCACTGTTTCGCACAATAAACTCAAGGTTAAACGTGCGGTTATCTGCACTAAAGATGACGCGCGGGTTAATGATGGCGTAATCACGCGGGAGCGCTTGCCCTTGTGTCCACAGTGGCACAAGAGAAACAAGCAAAAAGAGCAAGAGTGTGACGGTTAGCTTACGCATACGGCTTTTTCCTAAGAGTGTAAAGGCGTTCCCTTTTAACTATATGACAAAGTGGCGTGTTTTCCAAATGCGCATGCTAAACGATTGTCTGACGAATGAACAATGCTACAATGAAACCGTGTTGCTCATAAGCCATCACACAAACCATTGGTACAGTATCAAGGACGGTGTATTTTGAAGAAATTGCTGATTGCATTCGTGATGAGTGGGCTACTAGCAACCCTAGCGTATGCCCAAACACCCACGCCAAATATTACGCCTACCCCTGACCCTTTCGTTTTGCCCACGCCCCTAGAGCAAGCATCCCTAACAACTGCCGATGCTTATCTGGAACGGGGCATAAACTGGTACAACAAAAGCCAATTTGTCTATGCTAAAGAGGACTTTATCAGCGCAAGCACACTAGACCCCGATAACGAAAATGCCGTGATTTGGCAAGCACGCACGCTCACCGAGCTAGGCGAACTAGAACCCGCCATTGTACTGATGACAGCGTGGCTAGAACAATCGCCCCAATCGTATCGTGCGCTAACACTACGGGGCTATGCTCGCTTAATGGGTGGCGATTTAACGGGCGAGGAAGATATTCAAGCCGCCAACGCGCTTAATGCTAACGATGCGCTTCATTACTATTATTTGGGCTTGTACTATACGGCTTTAAGTGACTATGACGGCGCAATTATCGTACTAGAACAGGCGAACACACTTGCACCCGATACACTCGACATCATCAATGCGCGTGGCATTGCCTACCACGGCGCAGGGCGCAACGAAGCCGCCCTTACCGAATTTGACCGCGCCATTGCACTAGACGCATCTTCGGTGCTGGCGTACGTGAATAAAGCCCTGTTGTATCGCAAGCTAGGGCAACTGACCAATGCCCAAGACAACATTACCCTTGCCCTACAAGTGGATGAACAGTATGCGTTGGCGCACATGCTACGCGCCCTCATTTATATTCAACAGGGAAACGCTTCAACCACTGTGGAAGCGTATACGGCATTATACGAAAACGCCCTGCAAAGCCTAGAAGCCTATTTGCAAGCCGAACATCCCGCGCGTGCTTCGTCGTCTATGCTGTCGCTTCGCGTTCAGCTATTACAGCTTTTGGGGCAATAATGCACATCGACACCGTGCGCTATCTTAACGCGCTAAACGCGCAATTTTACGCCACCACCGCCCATGAGTTTGACCAAACACGCGGGCAAGCGTGGGCGGGATGGTTGCCCCTTATCCCCTACATTCGCCGTTTATCGGCGCGTCCTGTGCGCGTGCTAGATGTGGGCTGTGGCAACGGGCGATGGGGCGTGTTTTTAGCAGAAAACGGCATGAAGATTCACTATCATGGCGTAGATAATAATCCGCAGTTACTGGCGGCAGCCCATAGCGCACTGCAAGAAACCCGTGTGCCATTTACCCTTACAGAAGCCGACGCACTCTTAGACGACAACGCCCTAAACGGACAATATGAGGTGGTGGTAGCGTTTGGCGTGGTGCATCATGTGCCATCCTTAGTAAGGCGCACCGCCTTTATCCAGCAATTGGCGCAACGGGTAACAGAGGGCGGGCTTTTGGCGTTTACCACATGGCGATTTTATGAAAATGCACGGCTAAGGGAGCGCGTAGCGGGCTGGGATAGTTTGCCCGATTTGCCGTTTGCAGAGACATTAGAAGAGGGCGATTACTTGTTAGATTGGCGAAGAGGGGCGCGTGCTTTGCGCTATTGCCACTATACCAATGATGAAGAACACGATGCCCTTTCTAAAGCCACAGGACTTAATGAGCTTGCCCACTATCGTGCAGACGGGCAAGACAACATACTCAATGCCTATAGCCTGCTAGAACGTCCCACGCCTTAACCCCATACCATAAACACGCAAAAACTGCTAAGATGGCGTGCGTTTTCCTTCTGTATTATAAGGTTTACTTTAAGGGTAGCCCATGACCAACCAAACCAACTCACCAGAAACCAACGTCCCTGTAGAACACTATACAGACGAATACTTTAAGAAGTGGAACTATGCCGATAGACCACTTGGCAAGTTTAGTATGTACTGGTTTGCGAGGCGTTATTATGCGTCCCTTGTCCAACGCTATGCCCCATCAGGGGGCGCGGAACGCAAATTGCTAGAGATGGGGTGTGGGTTAGGCGATTTGCTGGGCTTGCTTCAGGATGACTTTACGTGCTATGGCACAGACCTCATTCCATATAGCATAGAGCAAACACGCAAAAACGCCCCTAAAGCCATTGCCACATTGGGCGATGCCACCGACTTTAGCCCGTTTGCTGAGGGTGAGCTAAGTGTGGTTGTCGCGTTACATTTGGTGGAACACTTGCCCAATCCGCGCCAGACGCTACGCGATATTTACCGCGTGTTACGCCCCAACGGACTGCTCTTATTTGCCACGCCACACCCCGAATATAGCCTACGACGCTATAAAGACCGCGAGAACGATGCCATCGGCAAGGACAAAACGCACATTAACTGCCATGTGCCATCGGTATGGAAGGCGTGGGGGCAAGAGGCGGGATTTACGGTGTTAAAGCAATTTGGCGATGGCTTGTGGGATGTGCCGTATTTGCCTCTCTTGCCCAATGCCCTACAGTTTGCGCTGTTTGGTGCGCCCGCGTTTTTACAGGTGGTCACGCGCACTTCGTGGATACCGCTTACGCTGGGGGTAAACCAAATTAACATTCTGCGTAAGCCTTAAAATATTCAAATCTGTTACAAGCATTTTGCCGTTCTTTCGTGTAGACTTTGAAAAACGGGCTATAATTAGCGTTAAGATTATCTGCGAACCTGAGGCGCATCATGACTGACTCACCCAACGACATTGTAAGACGGCACTATTCAACCGATGAACACCTGCGAATTAGGCAAGAAACCCACGAGAAATACACCGTCCCCCACGTGAGTTTTTCGGATTGGGCGTTAGCGTGTGTGCCGTGGAGCGGTGATGAGGCAGTGCTAGATGTAGGCTGTGGTAACGGGCTATACTATCCCTCATTGATTAAACAACACCCTAATTTGCGCTATGTGGGCTTAGACCTAGTAACCACCATGTTAGAAAAGCACCCCGCCACAGAAGGCTTATTGCAAGCTGACGCGGCGATATTGCCATTTGCCAACAACACCTTTGACATTATCATGGCAAATCACATGCTGTTTCATGTGGGCGATATTGACCAAGCCCTCCGTGAGTTTAAGCGCGTGCTTAAGCCCGACGGCTTGCTGATGATTGCCACCAATAGCACCCAGACCATGCCCGAATTACAGGTACTCATGCGCCGTGCGATTGTGCTTTTAACCCGCAACGGTTCGGCTTCTGTGCGTGCGCCCAGTATGCCCAGCGATAGCTTTGCTTTAGAAAATGGCACACGCCTTTTGTCTAGGTACTTCTTTGGCGTGGTGCGTTATGATTTACCCACCGCGCTGGTGTTTCCAGAAAGCGACCCGGCAATGGTTTACCTAGAAAGCACCCGCGACCTACGCCAATCTTTATTGCCTGCGGACGTAGAGTGGGATGATGTGATGGTCATTATGCGCCAACAAATTAACCAATTGGTCAAACATTTGGGCGAATTGGTTATTAACAAACAAGCGGGTGTTCTGCTTGCCAGCAATGGGGGCGGTTTCATCCAAGAGTATTTAAGAATCCAAAACCAATGAAGCCCGAGAGTGAAAGACCATGACAGAAAACACGGTCAGCCTGCTACATGAAATGATGGGCGTTGCCAACCTGATTCAACAGGCAACCAACGCACTCGCTACCCAACGCGACTTGCTAAAAGCGCGTGGGATGGCACTCCCTCCTACCGTAAGCACGGCGTTATTGGGCTTACAAAACGACCTAAAACGCCTGGAAGAACTGGTAGTAGATGAAGAAACCGAGCTAGGGCAATTGCGGGCATTGGCGCAACTATCGGCAAACGTTACCACGTCGCTTGATGTGGATATAGTGCTAGAAGAAGCCATGGACATCGTCATTAGCCTTAGCAACGCCGAGCGTGGTTTTTTGATTTTACGTGATAAAGAAACAGGCGCATTAGAGTATCGGATTCAGCGTGATAGCACCAAAAACCCTTCGGCAAAGCCCCAAGTAAGCAATGGCGTACTGAACGAAGTGCTAAGAACGCAACAACCCCTCTTAACGGATAACGCCTTTAACGATGAACGGTTTGCCAACAACGCCAGCATTGCAAACTTTTCTTTGCGTTCTGTGCTGTGTGTGCCACTGACCTATCGTGATGAACTGATTGGCGTGGTATATGTGGACAACCGCTTGGCGGCGGGCATTTTTACCAAGCGCGAGCTAAAACTGCTGGTGGCGTTTGCCAATACGGCTTCGGTAGCCATTGCTAATGCGGTGCTGTACCAAGATTTGCAAGGCTTGCTATACGAAATTGTGCAAGTACAAAGCCTAATGAACAATATCTTTGAATCTATCGGTAGTGGGGTCATTGCCACCGACCAAGCCGAGACCATCACCACGTTTAACCAAGCCGCCGAGCGCATTTTGAGCCTATCCAGTGCGGATAGTGTGGGGCAACGTTTGCGTGATGTGATTCCTAAGCTGTCATTTGACCTCACCGACCAGCTTAACGAAGTACGTGCTAACCAACGAAGCCTGTCTTTTGAAGCTGAACTGACCTTAGGCACTATTCGCAAATCAATTAGCCTACAGCTAAACCCGCTTAAAGATAGCTATGACACTGTGCAAGGCGTGGCAGTAATGATTGACGACCTAACAGAGCAACGCGAGCGCGAAAACCAGCTTAAAACCATGAAAACCTACTTGCCCCCCGAAATGGTCGATAACATTGACACCATTAGTAACTTGGCATTAGGGGGTGAAAGCCGTGAAGTAACGTGCATCTTTGCCGAAGTGCGCTCACTTTACACGATGAAGGATGCACACCCGCGCGAAATTTTAGAAATCTTGAACGAATACTTTAGCCTTGCCACAGTATGCGTCAACGACACTAAGGGCGTAATTGACAAATACATGGGGACAGAAATCATGGTGTTGTTTAACACCCAACTTAACCCCCAACAAACGCACGCGTCATTAGCTATAGAAGCCTGCTTGATGATGCGCGAAGCGTTTTTGGGCTTGTATGAACGCAAGGGAATTCGCCCCGAACCCCATTATTACCGCATGGGGCTTCACAGCGGCATTGCCACGCTAGGCAACGTTGGCAGTCTTAATCGGCGTGATTTTACCGCGCTAGGAGACACCATTAACCTTGCCAAACGCCTAGAAGAAAACGCCGCTTTTGGGCAAATTATCCTTAGCGAAGAATCTAAACGACACGCGGAAGCTACCAGCCCTAATGGTGTGGCGGGGGGGTATCGTTTTGTAGAACTTCCTACCCTTCAGGTAAAGGGCAGGCAACAGCACACGCGCATTTATGAGGTATTCCGAGCATGAGCGAAGAATTACAGACGGAACAAATGAAACAACCCGACCTGCTAGACGTTTTGCAGGAGATGAAGCGCAAAGCTACCGACATGGTACAACAGCTCCGCGCCCAAAATGACTTGCTTAAACAGCGCAATATCGTTTTGCCTTCGGATGCCCTAGACACGCTAAAGTTGTTGAAAACGCGCATTGATGGGCTAGAAAAAGGCGTTGTAGACAGCATGACCGAACTGCGGTCATTGCGTGCTTTAACGACAACTGCCGCCCTCATCAATTCCACACAAAGCACCGATGAAGTGCTAAACCAAGTGATTGAAACAGTGGTGCAATTAACGGGCGCAGAACGTGGCTATATTGTGCTAAAGAACAGTCAAACAGGCGCACTTGAATTTAAGGTAGCGCGCGGCATAGAAATAGAGCAAATGGGAAACGGTGGCTCTAAACTGGTCAGTACCACCATTGTAAACCGCGTGGCAGATACGGGCATTCCTATTTTAACCGACAACGCCAGCACCGATGCCAGCTATTCTAATAATCAAAGCATTGTGGGCTTTCAGCTAAGAAGCATTATGGCTGTGCCGTTAAAAGTGCGCGAAGATGTGATTGGCGTGGTGTATTGTGATAATCGCTTCTTGGCGGGGTTGTTTAAGCCCGCCGAACTGGACATGCTAACGGCATTTGCCAATCAAGCCGCAGTTGCCTTAGAAAACGCCGCCCTCTTTGAAACCACACGCGCCAAACTGGACGAAGTATCTGCCATCCGTGACCGCATGGACAATATCTTTACGTCTATTGATAGTGGCATTATCACCCTTAACGATGATGGTATGGTGATTGTGTGTAATTTGGCAGCCGAGCGCATTGCGGGGCGCGATGACCTGATTGGCGCGTCCTTTGCAGAAGTGATGCCCCCATTGGGCGATGGCTTTGAGAAAGCCATGAACCGCGTCAAGAACGGTAGCCAACAAGAAATTTTAGAAACCGAACTGGAAAACGCCGTGTGGCAGTTTATCATTAGCCCCCTGCGTGATGAAACCCAAAGTATAATGGGCGTGGCGTTGGTGCTAGACGACCTTACAGAGCAACGCCGAAGCGAATCACGCCTCATCGAGGTGCAACGCTACTTGCCGGCCGGCTTAATCAACCGCGCCAATGACCTAGACACTCGCGCCCAAGAACGAGAAATAACCGTTATCTTTTGTGATGTGCGCGGTTTTACCACCTTTAGCGAAAAACTTCAGCCAGAAGAGCTGATGACCGTCATCAACAAGTACCTTAGCCTTGCCAGCGATGCCATTAACTTTATGGATGGTGTGGTGGATAAGTACATGGGCGATGCGGTCACGGGCTTATTCAATACCCAGCTTAACCCCCAAATCGACCACGCTAACCGCGCAGTACAGGCGGCACTTCAGCTTATTTTTGATTTGCACGCCCAACACGAAGTTTTGCCCGATGACCAACGCCTGTTTTATGGCATTGGCATTCACACGGGGGCAGCCCTTTTAGGCATTGTGGGCGGGGCGCAACGGCGCGAGTTCTCGGCGTTGGGTGAAGCGTCTGATATTGCAAAATATTTGCAAGAACAAGCGGGACCCGGCGAGATTGTCATTAGCGAAAGCACCTATGAGTTAGTGAAAAATCAATATGAATGTGAACCCCTTAGCGAGATTAAACGCCACAAATCAGGCTATGAGGACGTAAAATTTTACCAAGTGAAACGCCGTAAAAAGGGCAGTCTATCGTCATTTATTGATGCTGAATTGCTAGACTTGCTTGGCGACCTAAACCTAGAAGAGTAGTCCCCTTATGAGTGTTATCTACAAAGAAAACGCAACCACGCTTGACATCTTGTTGGGCGTGCCTGTGGGCGTGATTGGTTATGGCAACTTGGGGCGACCTTTGGCGTGGAACATGCGCGATAGTGGGCTGGATGTGCGCGTGGGCGTGCGTGAAGTAGATAGTGACAACTATCGGCAAGCCGTAGAAGATGGCTTTAACCCTAAACTAATTGAAGAAACCGCCAGCGAATCCCCCATCAAGTTTATGCTATTGCCCGATGAGGTTATGCCCCAAACCTATTTAGACCGCATTTTGCCTCATCTTAATCGCAACGACACCCTCATTTTTGCCAGTGGCTATAATATCGCATTTGGCTATATCGAACCACCGCCATTTGTGGATGTAGGCTTGCTTGCGCCCCGTTGTGTTCCGTCTACGGTACGCAAACGCTATTTAGAAAAAGAGGGTTTTTATAGCCTGGTGGGTGTGGGGCAAGATGCTAGTGGGCGTGTCTTTGAGACGGTGTTGGCATTGGCGAAAGCGTGCGGTAGCCTGATGGCAGGCGCAATTGAAGTGACAATAGAGCAAGAAACAGAGCTTGACCTTTATTTGCAACAAGCGGTTTTGCCGTTTGTGATGCACTTACTCACAACTTCTGCCAATATGCTATTGGATAAGGGCTACCCTGCCGAAGCGGTGATGCTTGATTTGTACATCAGTGGCGAGTTTAACGAGTATATTGCCTATGCCGAAAAAGAGGGCTTGCTTCATGCCCTACGCCAATCCACTATGGCGGCGCAATTTGGTTTCTTTAGCCGTTTAGAACGCTATAAAGACATGAACCTAGAGCGTATCCTCGACCAAACCCTAAAAGATATTCGTGACCGTTCTTTTTCAAAAGAGTGGGCAAAAGAATATGCGGATGGCTATCCACGCTTAAAACGCCTGCTAAAAGCCCAAGAAAACCTTGACTTGTGGCAAACCGAGCATGATGTGATTGAAGCCCTTAAACGCGATGATGAATAGTGATGGAGACAATGAACGGTAGCACTTGCTCTAAGGTTACAGTTGGAAAATCGTCTAAAAAGTCGCGGATGCTTTCGCCACTGGCTAAGTAGTCAATCAACGTTTTAACAGGCACACGAGTACCCGCAAACACAGGGGCATTGTTCAAAATGTCGGGGTCTTTTGTAATAAATGACACACTCATAGCAATCCTCCAAACTACAGTTTCAGTATAACACACGAAAGAACACTGTATTTTAGGCGTGTTTATACGCCCAATGTTTTATAAAGCTCTAGGGTGGCTTGTGTGACGTGGGAGAGGGTAAAGCCTTCTAAAAAGCGTTCTCTGCCACGTTGCCCCATGCTTTTGTAGAGGGCGCGGTTTTGCAGAAGGCGCAAGAGCGCATCAGCAAGCGCAGGCGCGTCCTTAGGGGGTACAAGTAAGCCTGTCACCCCATTCTCGACAATCTCCCGACAGCCTGCTACATCAGTAGTCACGATGGCACGGGCAGATGCGCTGGCTTCGATGAGAATTTTTGGCACACCTTCGCCATAGCTAGACGGCAAACACACAATACTAGACTGTGCAATCACCTGGGGCATGTCATCACGCTTGCCCCACCACTCAATAATGCCTTCATCTGCAAAGGATTGTAGCTCATCGGGCGAAAGGGTATCGGGGCTAGTGGACTCGGCATAGCCCACCACCGCAAACCGCGCTTTGCCTTTAAGCTGGCGTGCGACTTCGATAAACACATCTAACCCTTTTTGGCGCATGAGCCGTGAGGCAAATAGCACGATAGGCAAGCCCTCTGGTAAGGGAGATGGCGCGAACTGGTTGGGGTCTACGCCGCTACCCTTGATGAGAACGCTGTTGTGGGGGGCAATCATCCCCAATGCAATAAAGCGGGCTTGGTCATCGGGATTTTGAAAAATCATGCGCGTATTTTTGCCCGATAATGCAAGGCGCATGAGGGGCAAAATTGCAAGGCGTAGTACACGCCGTTTGGCATCATCACCAATGAACACATAGCCCAAGCCGCTCATGGCACTTACCACCGCAGGAACGCCCGCCAAACGCGAAGCCAGCCCACCATACAACACGGCTTTAATGCTCACTTGATGCACAAGGTCGGGCTTTAGGGTGCGATAAAGACGCGCTAATGCCCCAACGGTTTGGAGTTCTTTAAGCGGATTTGTGCCATGTTGGGCAAGGGGCAAGGGATGAAACGGGAAGCCCTGCGCGGTAATTTGGGCAATACTTTCGGGGTCGGCGTTGCTGGTAGCAACATGCACCTCATAGCCTGCATCACGCGCCGCCAACGCCAATGGCAAGCGATGCGACACAAAAAAACGCGGAATATTGACCACATAAAGAATACGCTTGGGCATGGTGTTATGCGTCCTTACAACAGCAAGCTAACGCCCATAAAGAGGGTGAAGGCGGTGATTATTTGTGAGAAGCGCGCGCGGTTGATGTAGGGGTCTAGCCAAAAGCCCGCCACCATCCCCAACATGGCAGACGGCACGCCTATGAGCAACAATACCAAAATGTCAGGGGTCACGTTGCCCCCCACCGTGTGAATGACGCTGGTAACAATGCTAATCATGAGTGCGGCTGCCTGCAAATTGGCTTTGAAGGTTTCTTTATTCCATTGTCTTGCACTAGCGTAAATAACCACGGGGGGTCCAAAGATATTATATGCGCCCCCCAAGACCCCCGATATAAAACCCAATGGGTACGCCCAAAATTCATGAATCGCAAGGTGTTCCGCATTGCCCCGTAGTCGTTCTCCAAAGGCGTTATAGAGCGCGTAAGCAATGAGTACTAAGCCCATAACGGCACTAACAAATTGCTCATCTAGCAGGCGCACGCCCCATACCCCCAACGGAATCCCGACTATGCTGGCAAATACCAAACGCCACACATCCCTAAAATGGAAGTCTTTCCAGTAATGCCATAGCATCAAGGGGCGCATAGACAACGCCACCAACGAAATAAAAGGCGCAGCCATGATAATTGGCACACCCAGCAAGCGCAGAAGGGGCATCCCAACAATGGCAAGCCCAAACCCTGTCATGCTTTGGGCAAAGCATGACACCAAAATAATTACACCGATGGCGATAAAATCGTTCATCTAGGAGTAAAGGTACGGGCTATCAGGAACGTCTGTCGGGGTGATGGTTATGGGCTGTACAATCGGCACGCTTTCGCCTTCAAACATGCCTGCCTGTAGTGTGCCTTCTATTCTTAGCCATGTCCCCGTGGTATATTGCCCACCCCCTTCAATGCGAACAGGCAAGCCAATCGCAAAGGCATCTGCAACACAACAACTCATGGTAAAACGAGCAATCATGAACTCATTATCGCCCATGCCCGCCTCACGATACACAAAGCCGATTATGTCCACTTCTTGCCCATTAAAGCTGGCGGAATTGTTAATACGGTTAAACTCACGAAGCCAATCCAGGATGTTACGGTCTTTTGGGGAACGGCTAAATGTTTCTGCGTTGCCCACCCCAACAGGGTTTAGGCTAATGCCCCCCATCACCGCTTCTGCACCCAGCGGGCGCGAGGGAAACAACAACGCTAACAAAATAGGCACGCTTACCACCAAAATTGCGCCCCAAGAAAGGCTGTGGTCATGGTCATGGTCGTGGTCAGGGGGCAATTGCACGCTTACGCCCCCCCATTGGGGCTTAGTGGGCGTGGCGGGTTTGCTGGCAAGCCACGCTTGCCACACCTGAAACACGCCCAGTACGCCAAAAATAACGCAAGCCAGCACCACCAACCATTGAAAGCGTTGATTGATATAATTGTTGACGTTACCTGTTAGCATCAGGAGTGCCATATACACCGAAAGCGACAGGAGCAAGGTCGCTTTTGCCCACTCTTGCAGGGTGGGGGCGTGATGATGGTCATGGTTATGGTTGTGAGAGTGTTCTTGAAGATGTACGGTCATGAATCACTATGCTTTCACTGTTGACAAGTAACCTTGTGAAACGCATTGTACCCTTAGTATGCGCTTTATGTAAATGATAATGCGCCAGAACGCAAAAGGGGCGCGTGTACGCCCCCGAATAATCTGTTTTGCGAAAGCGACCCAACGGGTGCGCCCTGCGACATTATCTTTAGAAATCTGACCAAAGCAATTGGTTGTAAACTTCGTGGTGGTATTGAATTTCGGCAGTCTTGATTTTTGACCCCAACAGGCGGGGGCAACGGTGCGCCGATTCTAGCTTTAGTTCGGCATATTTGGCTTGCACGTCTGCGCCCAAGATGCTCTTCACATAGGCACTCTTTTGGAAAGGTGTAATGGCATCATAGATGTTGTCGGGCAAAACGCGGTTAAAGTTGGTGCTTTTGGGCAAGCTGCCTTCTACGGCGGTCTTAAACAGCGAGTAGATGGTGAGGTAAGGGTTACTATCGGGGGCTACCGAACGCACTTCAACACGCGCTGACTTTGAATTTGCCAAAGGCACGCGAATCATAGAGCTGCGGTCAATGGGCGAATACTTAATTTGGTTGGGGGCTTCGTAGTGGGGGTCTAAACGGCGATAGGCGTTGACGCTAGGGTTAAGGATTAAGCAAATATCCAGCGCGCTGTTTAGGATGCGGTGAATGGCTTGTGTCCCAAATTCAGAAAGCCCATATTCGCCATCTACTTGATAGAACAAGTTGGTTTTGCCCTTAGAAATCGACATATTGGTGTGCATACCACTACCGTTAATGCCAGTAACAGGCTTGGGCAAGAAGCTGGCGGTTAAGCCTTGCATACGTGCCACTTGACGGGCGATGAGCTTGTACAAAATCACTTGGTCAGAGGCAATGACGGCTTCGGTGTAGCTATAGTTCATTTCAAATTGCGAAGGGGCAACTTCGGGATGGTCTTTTTCGTTTTCAAAGCCCATCGCGCGTTGTACTTCGGCAGAGGTATCAATAAAGGTACGGATGCCATCACCGGGGAGGGTGTGGTAATAACCGCCTTCGCTTAAAAATTCAAACTTGCCGTTGACAGCATAGTTTTGTTCGGCGTGTTCACCCTTAAACACGAAGCCCTCAATTTCGTTGGCAACGTTACAGGTGAAGCCTTGCTTTTCAAACAATTCAAGGGTGTAGGCTTTTAGCACAGAACGAAGGTCGGCGGCATAGGCTGCGCCACTGCGTTCTAGTACTTCACCAAACACCAAAACCTTGCCTGCACCAAAAATGTCGGCGGGTAGCCAATAGAACGCACCCCAATCAATGCCAAGACGCAAGTCAGATTCAACAATTTGCGAGAAACCACGAATGGAAGACCCATCAAATGTGAGGTTATCATAGGATGACAACAAGAACTTCTTGTCATAGTCTAGCATGTGCAAACGACCTTCAAGGTCTACAAAGCACACAGTTACGGCTTTAATGCGTTTTTCGTCGGTAAGGTATTTAAGGCGTACTTCACGGGTGCTATCCGCAGATTTGCGCTCTAGGCGTTCTGCTTTAGCCTTCAAGTTAAGTTCTTCTAGTTCTTCGTAGGATAGGGCAAGAAAATCGCGCATGATTGCTCATCTTTCTCAATTTGTAGGAATTGGCTAAAGATGAAAGCATTGTAGCATCTTATAGGCGGGTTAAATTCCCCAATCCATCCAAAGATTTACTTGCATTTAATGTGTAAAACTTACAAAGAACGAGATGATTAGGGGCTAGAGGGCTTACATACACAGGATTTATTAGTCATAATCACTAAAAAACTCGTGTAACGCCCCTGTAAGAAATATCCGCTAGGATTGAGAGTAACGTAAATGAAAAGAGGCTTTTATGAAAATTTGGTCGCGTTTTCTCATCATTTGGGTATTGATAGGGGCAAGTGTGGAGGCATTGCACGCACAAACAGGCGATAAGTGTACCCCGAGCCAATTTAGCGGTTCAGCATGGAGCAATACCAACTTTTGTAAACTTTCGGTAGATTTGAACGAAATTATCAGTGGCGGTCCGGGCAAAGACGGTATCCCTTCTATTGATAGCCCCGTGTTTGAAAGCATTGCACAGGCACAAACGTGGATGAGTGACAAAGCCCCCGTGATTGTGGTAGAAATAGACGGCATTGCCCGCGCTTATCCACAAGCCATCCTCATTTGGCATGAGATTGTCAACGATGAAGTGGGTGGCGTGCCTGTAGCAGTCACATTTTGCCCTCTTTGCAACAGTAGCATTGTGTTTGACCGTCGCGTTGGGGATGCGGTGCTGTCCTTTGGCGTATCGGGGTTATTGCGTAAGAGCGACATGGTGATGTATGACCGCCAAACCGATAGCTGGTGGCAACAGTTTGTCGGTGCGGGTATTGTGGGCGAATACACCGATATTTTGCTGGACATTGTGCCTTCACAGGTGGTAGGCTTTGCCCAATTTGCCCAAAAGTACCCCGATGGCGAGGTGCTATCACGGGACACGGGCTTGGGGCGAAACTATGGGCAAAATCCGTACGTCAACTATGACCAAACGCAACGCCCCTTTTTGTTCCGTGAGCCTTTAGATGAACGACTCGCTCCTGTGGCGCACGTTTTGGCGGGCGTAATTGATGGCGTGGCTATCGCATACCCGTTTGAAGCGTTGCAAACCGATGGCATCATTAACGACGTGATTAACGAAACGCCCGTTGTGGCATTTTGGCAAAGCGGCACTGCCAGCGCGCTCGACAAAAGCGACATTAACACCTCACGCGATATTGGCACAGCCGCACTTTATTCGCCGGTTGTAGATGGTCAAACGCTCACCTTTTATGTTGGCGAAAATGGGACTATCATGGATGAAGAAACCGCCAGCACATGGGACGTTTTTGGCACAGCAATAGAGGGTGAACTAACAGACACACAGCTAGAACGGCTGGTTGCTGCGCCCCATTTCTGGTTTGCATGGGCAGCCTTTCAACCGCAAACATTGATTTTTGGGCAGTAATGTGAAACATCTTTTTCAAAGAACACAAGCGTTTTTTGTGGCTGTCGGGATGATTGCCCTCTTTGGGGGGGCAGGCTTCTTGATGATTCGCCAGCTTACATATACCCCAGATGCCGAAGCGTGGCGCACTGATTTTACAAAAACCAGTGCGCCGATGTCGAATATGGTGGATATTGGCGGACGCAATAACTTTATGCCCATCGACCACCCCCGATGGATGAGCGTAAATGAAGTGACGTGGCTGGCGGATAAATCGCCTGTCATTGTGCTAGTAAACGAAGATTCTGCCAGAGCCTACCCCATTGTTGTGCTAATGGAACATGGCATTGTAAATGATATGCTAGGCACAGAACCCATTGCCGTGACGTATTGTATGCTGTGCAACGCGCCAATGGTGTATCAGCGCACTGTCAACAATGTGGTATTGCGCTTTTCTGCCACAGGCACAGTAAACAATAGTGGCTTTGTGATGTGGGACGACCAAACCGAAAGCTGGTGGCAACAGTTTACAGGACAGGCGATTGTGGGACAGTATGTGGGCGTGTCGTTGGTGGTTGTGCCTTCGCAGGTGGTAGGGTATAGGGTATTTAGAGACCGCTATCGCGATGGCAAGGTACTTACGGGCGATGTAAACAAGCCCCCGATGAGCTACGGCACAAACCCCTTTGTGTCTTATGATAGTAACCCGCAACCGTTTATGTATAGTGCGCCCTCCGATGACCGACTTTTTCCTACAGAGCGCGTGTTGGCGGGTGTTGTAAGTGGGCAAGCAGTAGCGTATCCGTTTAGTATCTTGTCTCGGGTGGGGGTGGTCAACGACACTGTAAACGGTATGCCTATCGTGGTACTATGGCAGGCGGGCGCAAATAGCACCCATGACCAAGCCAGCGTAGAAAACTCAAAAGACGTGGGCATGGCTGCCTTGTTTATGCGCGTCTTTGATGGGCAAACTCTCACGTTTGCGTATGATGAGGGGCGCATCATCGAGACCCAAACAGGCAGCGTGTGGAATATCTTTGGTGAAGCGATAGAAGGTGAATTGACGGGTGCAATTTTGCCCCCCATGAACGGCTCATCATGCTTCTGGTTTTCTTGGGCAGAATACTACCCCGACACGGTGATTTACACAGAATAGACAAAACCCCATGAAAAAACTGCTCTTTCTTACCCTATGGCTGATGACAGGCATTACGTTTGCCCAAACAGCTCCGCGTGTTCTTATAGATAACGTAACAGGCACACGCTATATCATCGAAGAAGTGACAAAAGCTAATTTTCCTGTGGGTATGGTGTTTTTGCCCGATGGCAGATTGCTGTATAACGAAAAGACAACGGGCAACGTGCGCTTGCTTTCGGCAGAGGGCATCCTACAGCGCGAACCCGTTTTAACGCTTCCAACAGATGCCCTACAAGAACGGGGTATGTTGGGCTTGGCGATAGACCCCCTCTTTAATGAGAATGGGCGTGTGTATGTGGTGCATACACGGCTTGGCGATAGCCGTAATTACCCCGCCAATACGTTGGTGCGCTTTAGATTGGTGGATGGCGTAGCGCAGGATGTCGAAACGCTTGCCAGCTACCCCATTACCACTGGCGAATTGCTTCATAACGGGGGTAACGTGCATTTTGACGACGAGGGCAGTTTGTTCTTGTCGTTGGGCGATTTTGGCAACCCCAGTAATTCGCAAGATTTAGATGTGCCACAAGGCAAGATGCTTCGCTTTATGGTGGATGATGCGGGCATAACGCCCCACCCCGATAACCCTTTTGGTGAAGATAACCCCGCGTATGCCCTCGGCTTTAGAAACCCCTTTGACTTTACATTTGACCCCGTAACGGGCAACCTGTTTACTGCCGAAGTAGGTCCCAGTTGTGATGACGAAATTAACTTGGTACTAGAAGGCTTTAACTACGGGTGGGATGCAAACTATAAGTGTACGGGCAAGGCGGTTTTAGGGCAGTATACGCTCTATATGCCCCCGCTACTCACCTACACGCCGGTGATTGCGCCTACGGGCATTGCCTTTTACACGGGTGACGCGTTTCCAGAGTGGCAAAATAACCTGTTTGTGTGTGACTGGAACTTTGGCGAATTGCGCCGCATTGTGCTAAACGAAGCGCGAACTGCGGTCATCAGTGAACAGCTGATTCCATTGGGCAACGCCACCTGTAAACTGGACTTGGTGATAGGGGCGGATGGCGCGTTGTACTTTGGCACTGTGGGGCAAGGGGGCGGGGCAATCTTACGCCTAAAGCCCGCGCCCTAATGCCGTAAAAAATGATGAGTATCCGCTGTGTGTGGTTAGATCTTTTGTGCTATCATGCTAGGATAGTGCATAAACACCCACACATAGGAAACAATGAATGGCAAACATCTTCATTTCGTATGGACGTAAGGACGCAAAAACGCTTGCACTTCAGCTTCGTAATGACCTTAGCACGGTTGGCTATAGCGTTTGGCTAGACCTTGACGAAATTCCGAGTGGGGGTAGCTTTACCCAAGACCTAGAACGCGCCATTGATGGCTGTGATGTCATGTTGGTGTTGCTTAGCCATTCGGGGGTGGCTTCTGTGTGGTGCAGGGGCGAACAAATGCGTGCCATTCGCAAGGGCAAAAGCGTTGTCCCGTTGTTGGTTCAGCCCGATGCCGAACCGCCCATTTATTTAGAACACCTCAATTATTTAGACTTTAGCCTGCAAGAACGCTATGACGATGGCTTTCGTAACCTCATCAGTGACCTTACATCGTCGATGGCGTTTAGAATGGCACAAGAGGAGCGTCGCGTCCCTGCCTCTACTAAAAGCACACAAAAGCTCTTTAAGAAACCCGCCATTAGCAAATCAGACCGCACCTACAGCGCAGAACGCCGTAATGCGGGCGCGTTTCGCCGTCACATTAAAGCGTTGCGCTTGCAACAATGGATGGGCGGGCGGTTTTGGTGGTCTTATTTTGCGTTTATGCTCCTAGACCTGCATGATGTTGTAGACATCCTAGAAAAAAATGAGCTACTTGCCCCGTATTTACGCCACCAACAGCACAATAGCCGATGGGATAGGATGATACGGATGCAGTTTAGACCGCGCACGCCCTACTCTTATAATGCTGAAGGCTTTAAGTTTGCCAATGACCCCAAAACAGTGGCGTATGCGCCCCTGCCTATTTACTTGCTCTTTGACCTTGAAAGCGTGCTATTGCAACCCAACGTGAAGTTTAGTGACGGTGACGTTAACGAAGGTGCGTCCACATATAGCACACCCCAAACTTTTGGCGAGTTGCCATTTGAGCTAATTTATCATGATAGCTGGCTAAAGAGCGATGAAATGGAAGAAGTGTTGCGCTATCGCAAATCGGAGCTACTAATACCAGAACGCATGGGGCTGGAAGGCTTACAAGTGATATGGACGCGCAGCGAA
>Ga0163144_10003588_pt1 | contig 35320 bp, 24 predicted proteins | sample OliLak19BULKMAT1_FD_123175 | JGI IMG/M metagenome (GOLD analysis project Ga0163144, IMG submission 123175) | Freshwater microbial mat bacterial communities from Lake Vanda, McMurdo Dry Valleys, Antarctica - Oligotrophic Lake LV.19.BULKMAT1 | ecosystem: Environmental > Aquatic > Freshwater >...
GCCGTGCCGTTCCACATGCACTCGATGATGTGCCACCTGGCCCCCTTGCGCACCCAGAAGTTGCCAGTGACCGCGTAGGCGCGCAGGAACAGCTCCACGCCTGTCCCGATGGTGAGATGCCTCGCTTCAAGTGTCCCCCAGGTACCCCAATCACGTCCGTCGCCTTCCTGGACCGTGTATTTTCCGTCGGGGAACAGCACGTCGGTGTTCTTGTCGGGACCCTTGGTGGCCGGCTTGCCGTTCTCCAGCCAGTTCTCCGGCTCGTTCCATCTCGGTCCCTTCTGCGCGTAGACCAGCAGACGGGCGGGCGCCCATTTCTGCTGGTAATAGGCGGTCTTCTTCACGTCCGGCGACCACAGTCCCGGCTGGTCGAAGCAGGGATTGTGGGCCGACGGTTCGTCGGTTGCCGCTTTGACCGATGCCGTTTCGGCGGCGACCAGCAGCCCGCACATCGCCACCGCGGCGAGGGCGAACTGCCAGACCACACGTAAGCGGTCGCCAGCAGGACGAGTGCAGTCGAAATAGGACATCATGGCCAGGCTCTCGGGAAGGTGATCGGGACCCTGGCCGCTCGTGCGGATGCTGGGGTGCATGGGGGCTCCTGGGTCGGTGGTCCGACGTTCGGATATTTGTTCACGTCTTGATGTGTACATAACGCGAGATCAGGCGTTGACCACCTGGGTTGCCTGCTGCGGGGTCGTCGCCAGCATCGGGCATGGCTCCGCGGCATCCCTCGCGTCCGCTTCCCGATCCGGGGCTGCGTAACATCCTGGCCGATCTGCGCCGACGCATCACCCACGGGCGCCTGGCCGCGGGCGCGCGCCTGCCGCCGGTACGCGAACTCGCCGAGGGCTATGGGGTCGCGGTCACCACCGTCCACCGCTGCCTGCAGGAGCTCGCCGCCGCCGGCTTCGTCTCGACCCATGGGCGCAACGGCACCCGCGTGGTCGACCATCCACCACACCGCTGCCGGTTCGGGCTGGTGCTGCCGGTGCTTCCGGGCGCGGATGGGGTCTACGGTGAGCGCCATTGGCAGGCCAAGGCGTTGGCCGCCGCCACGCTGTCGAGCGGTCCCGAGCGGCAGATCGAGATATTCCACGGCATCAACGGCCACCCCGAGCTGCCTGAGCACCAGCGCCTGCTCGCCGCCCTGGCCGCGCATCGGTTGGCCGGGCTGATCCTGTTGGATGAGGGGCGGGTGCGCGACTGGTTGATGCCAGCGCGCCTCGGGCTGCCGGTGGTCGGCGTCGAACCTGCCCGCGGTCATCCCGCCATCGGGCAGTTGCGGCTCGACCTCGCGGCCTTCCTCGCCCGCGCCCTGGAGACGGTTGCGCAGCAGGGTCGGCGCCGGGTCGCGGTGCTGCTCGACGTCGGTGCCCTGCACTGCCTGCCGGCGATGATCACCCACGCGGTGTCGCTGGGCCTCGATCTGCCATCGCGGTTGATCCAGTGCCTGCCAGTCAGCACGCCTGAATGGGCTCGCCAGATCGTCGCCGGACTCATGCACGGCCCGCCGCGCCAGCGTCCCGAGGCGTTGATCCTCGCCGACGAGGGCGTGATCCCAGCGGTGGACGACGCGCTCGACGCCGAGGGCGTCGGCGAGCTGCTCCAGATCCACATCGCCAACCTGCCGTTGCCTGCGCTCGCCCGCCGCCCGGCCCTGCGCCTGGGCTGGGACCATCAGCACTATCTGCTGCGCGCCATCGACCTGATCGAGGCCTGGCACGGGGGGCGCCGTCCAATCGGCGATCAGCGACTGCCATTGACCGACGTGACCGGCTGATCCGGGTTGGTCGGCTGGCTACGGTCGACCGCGACCCACCATTTTTCGACTACCGCCGCCGCCGCCGCATCCGCCGGCGTATGCGCGGCCGCTGCGTGGTGGGCTCGGAGGACTGCTTGGCCAGTTCGTCGACGCGCTTCGCGACGGCCTGGGCGTTCTCGGGACGATCGTCGGGATTCTTGGCCAGCAGGTCGTAGATCAGTTCGACCATGCCTTCGCTGAGCTCGGGAGCGAGTTCCTCCAGATCGGGCGGCTCGGTGCTGATATGGGCGGCGACGATCTGCCGCGTGCTGCCGGTGAACATCGGCGCGCCGACCAGCAGGTGCCAGGCGGAGGCGCCCAGAGCGTAGAGGTCGGCGCGGCCGTCGATGGCACCGCCACGCGCCTGCTCGGGGGCGACATAGTGCGGGCTGCCGAAGGTGCGCTCTTGATGCGCCTGGCCGTCGGCGGCGATCGCCGTGGCGATGCCGAGATCGGCGAGCTTGTAGACCCCCTCTTCGTTCACGAGCACGTTGTCGGGCTTGACGTCACGATGCACCAGGCGCTGCGATTCGGCGTAGCCCAGGGCCTTGGCGACGTCGCTGATCAGACCAAGCACCGGTGGTTCGGGAAGTTTGCCCTGCTGGCGCAGCTGGTCGGCAGCGCTGCACTTCATCAGTTCCATGATCAGCAGGTAATGCTCTTCGACCTGGCAGACATCGTGGACCTGGACCAGATTGGGATGGTTCAACCGGCCGGCGCGACGGGCTTCGGTGAGGAAGGCCTGCACCTTGTCAGGTTCGCTGCGGTATTCCACGCCGAGCACCTTGACCGCGACCTGCCGACCGAGCGCGACCTGGACGCCGCGGTAGACGGTGCCGTAACGACCCTTGCCGAGGACGCTTTGCAGTTCGAAGCCGCCCAGCCGCTTACCGATCAACGGGTCGTCGCCTTGCGGCGCGACGAGATCGATCTGGATGGCGGTGCCACCGATCTTGATCACGTCGTGATGGCGCAGCACCGCCTTCATCACCCGCTTGTCGTTGAGCAGCGTGCCGTTGCGGCTGCCGAGGTCTTCGACCTGGAGCAGTTTGCCCTCGCGGCCGATGACGCAGTGGGCGCGGCTGACCTGGCTGTCGGCGACGACGATCTGGCTGAGCTCGCCGTCACGACCGATCACCACCGGCGAGGGCATGGTCGAGAGATCGACGCTGCGCTGTTGGCCGTCAGTAGCGCGGATGTTGAGGATCGGTTTCATTCCGAAGTCGTGAACCGACCGCAAGGTAGGCTGCCGACGCGGACTTGGCAACCCTTCGCCCATGGGGAGATGCGTTGCGTGCGGGGTGCGCTGATGCGTGGACGTCCACGCCGTCGTCCCAGTGCTCTCCACACGTGCCCCCGGCAATGGCATGCCTGCCGGAAGTCATACGCTGCCGGCCAGCACGAAGGATCCGATGAAATACGACGCCTGGTTCCGCGATGCGGACAGCGCCAGTGGGCGCTGGGAACTTGACGAGATCATCTACCGCAGCCCGTCCGGCGGCCTGCTCGCAGTCGCCCACGACACCTCGGCGTGGAAGCAGCGCAGCCCGGCGGCGTGGAAGCTGCTGTGGGAGGGCCGCTACAAGCGTACGCAGTGGCCGTTCTCGTCCGGCGTGTGGGGCAAGAAGGAGATGGTGCTGCCCGGCATCCCCGATGAGGACATCGTCAGCCTCGACGAGGGCGGGACGAACCTGTTCTGGGCCGAGCGCTTCGGCCGCGAGCTGGGGATCACCGACCTGTGGGTCAAGCAGTGCGGCGTCAGCCACACCGGGTCGTTCAAGGACCTCGGCATGACCGTGCTGGTCAGCCAGGTCAACCACATCATCAAGCGCAGCAAGCATCAGATCATGGGCGTGGCCTGCGCCTCGACCGGCGATACCTCGGCGGCGCTGGCCGCCTACTGCGCCGCCGCCGGCATGATCAGCGTGGTGCTGCTGCCACGCGGCAAGATCAGCCCGGCCCAACTCATCCAGCCGATCGCCAACAACGCGCTGACGCTGGCGCTGGACACCGATTTCGACGGCTGCATGCGCCTGGTCCAGGAACTGACCGAGGACAAGAAGCTGTACCTCGCCAATTCGATGAATTCGTTGCGCATCGAAGGGCAGAAGACCATCAGTTACGAGATCCTCCAGCAATTCGACTGGGAGGTCCCCGACTGGATCTTCATTCCCGGCGGCAACCTCGGCAACGTCAGCGCGCTCTACAAGGGTTTCGAAGAACTGATCGAGATCGGCGCCTGCGTGCGCGTGCCGAAGATCGTCTGCTGTCAGGCCGAGGCGGCCAATCCGCTTTACTTGAGCTACCGCGGCGGCTGGCGCGACTTCCATCCCATGGTGGCCGGCGAGACCCAGGCCAGCGCCATCCGCATCGGCAATCCGGTCAGCCGCAGCAAAGCGATCAAGGCGCTGATGAAGCACGACGGCAAGGTCGAACAGGCCAGCGAACAGGAACTCGCCGACGCCATGGCGCGCGCTGATCGCACCGGCCTGTTCAATTGCCCGCACACCGGCGTCGCCCTCGCCGCGCTGATCAAGTTCGTCGAGCGCAAGGAGATCAAGCCCGGCGAACGGGTGGTGGTGATCTCCACCGCCCACGGCCTCAAGTTCGGCGACGTCAAGGCCGCCTATCACACCAACCAGCTCGCTGGCATCGTCCCGCGCTATGCCAATCCGCCGGTCGAACTGCCGGCCAACCGCCAGGCGGTGTACGACGCGGTCATGCGTCACGTCGACCGGAAGGCGTAGTCGCGGTCGGCCGCGACTGCGTACATCCATGGCGATCCGCTGCGTGTGGCTGCTGCTGATCGCGACCACCCTCACCGTCGCCAGCGCCGGCGACGGCGGTCTGACCCTGGAATGGGTGCGCCGACCGGTCCAGGACGCCACCGGCATGCTCAGCCGGTTGAGCGGCGTCGAGCACGATCTCGCCGGTGATCTGGTCACCGCTCCGCCGCTGCCCATCACCTGCTGCCTGGTCGATGCCACCACGGTCGGTCTGCGTCAGGCCATCGCCCACGCCAGCGGCTGCTGGTGGGCGCTCGACGCGCGCGGCCGCACCGTCTACAGCCCCGGCCTGGGTTTGCCGGTCAACCGCGTCCTGCCGCGCCAGGCCATGCGCCACCAGTTGCGGTCGAGCAGCCTGGTCGACCGCGGCGATCTCGAAGCCCGGCTGCGTCCGTTCATGCAGCCATGGCTCGAACTGCGCGACGCCGGCCTGGCCCACGATCCCGCCACTGGCGACTGGTCGGCCACCCTCGATGAGGCCGGCCACGCCCGGCTTGAGGAGTTGCTCACCGTGGTCGAACGACCGCACGCGCGCTGTCCGTCGCGGTTGGGCGATCCCGAGAATCCCGGACCCGAACGCCGGGTAGGTGAACGCCTGGTGGCCGACGGCTGGGTGGCCTTGGCGGTCGAACTCGCCCGCAGCGCCCGGGTCAGCGTCGCCATCGGCCCGGCGTTGCATGCGCGCGATCCGCGCCAGCAGCGCGCCATCGCGCCGCAGGCCTTCGACGAGCTTCCGGCCACGCTTCAGGCCGCCGGGCTGCACGCGGCCTGGGTGCATGGGGTGCTCTGCCTCGACCTCGTCGCGATCATCGACCGCGAACTGCCGGCGCAGCGTCGGCGCCTGGCGCTGTTTCCGGTCGGCCACCTGGTCACTCGCGAGACCGACGGGGAACTGCTCGCCGCCACCGTGCGCCGCCGGGTCGCGCCGACGATCTGGGCACAGTCCGGCACCGGGCTGACCTACCTCGCCCGTGAGCGGGTGCTGCTCGCCGGTGCCGACGTGCCCACCCTGCACGAGATCCTCGCCGCCCTGGCCACGCTCGACGCCTTCGGCCTGCATGCCGGACTGGCCGAACTGGATGCGCGCGCGGCAGCGCGATCGGAGCGTTGATGGACCGCGTCGGCACGCGTTCGCTGCTGATCTCAACCGCTGTGCACGCCGGCCTGGCGGTGGCCGCGCTGCTGGCGGTGGGTAGCGACGCTCTGCTGGCGCCGGCGCCGGATGCCGTCGTGCCACCACCGCCGACCCCGCCTCAGCACGGTGATCTGGTGCTGGCGCCCGAGACCGCTACGGCGCCACCGCCCAGCCGCATTCCCCTGCCCACGCTGGGACCAAGCGACCTTCCAGCCCTCAACGTGATCACTGCGGGGCCGATGCGCGCACCGGATCAGGCGGATAGCCGCGGCCGGGCCGGGGTCGGCAGCGGCCCCATCGACCTGCCACCGGCGGCGATGCCGGTGGGCGCGCTGAGCGAAGAACTGCGCAGCCGCACGCGTTCCCAGGCGCACACGCTCGCCCAGGAGTTGCGCTCGACAGCGGCCGTGATGATCGAGATCAGGCTCACCAGCCACGCCCGCGACATCGCCCGTCCCTACGCCTTGCGCATCACCCAGCGCCGGCTCCTGCTCGGGGTGGTGGTCGACCGCAGCGGCGTCGTCCGTGAGATAGCCCTCCTCGCCGGTAGCGGAGTCCCCGACTTGGACCGGGCCCTGCGCCAGGCCCTGACCGGGCTTTCGCTTCCTCCGATCGAAGCTGGTGTGACCCACTACTTCCAGATCGACCTGCCCTAGGACATACTCCACCAAACCCGCCCGCCTCCCGGTTCCCAGCTCAACTCCCAGCCAGCACTCAGTACCCTACCTCCACCATGTTCGCCGACTCCATCTGGACTTGGTCCCTGCGCCTGTTCCGTTTCCGCGGCATCACCGTGCGGGCGCATTGGACGCTGTTCCTGATCGCCCTCTTCGACATGGTCCAGTGGATGAAGTGGTTCTGGGGATCGGGCACCTTCGCCCTGCTCCTGGCCCCGGTGCTGACGGTCGTCCTGTTCGGCTCGATCCTCCTCCACGAGTTCGGCCACGCGTTCGCCGCACGCGCCAAGGGCGGACACTGCGACCGCATCGTGCTGTGGATGCTCGGCGGCCTGGCGGAGTGCGAGGTGCCGATGCGGCCGGGTGCCCAGTTCGCCTGCGCCGGTGCCGGACCGCTGGTCAGCCTGCTGCTCTGCCTGAGCGGGCTGGTCGCCTTCGGTGTCATCCTGCAGACCGGCTGGGGAACCATCGGCAGTCTGCTGGTCGACGCCGTCAACCCCTTCGCCTGGAACGCGCCGCTGACGCTGTTCGCCGCCCTGGAAACCACCGATCACGTCGTCGTCAAGGTCGCCGGAGGACTCGCCTGGTACGCCTTCTGGGTGAACTCGCGCCTGCTGCTGTTCAACCTGCTGCCCTGCTACCCGCTCGATGGCGGACGCATGTTCCTGTCGGCGGCCTGGCCGTTGTTCGGACTTCGCCGCGCGATGACCGCCACCCTGGTGATCGGCTATCCTCTGCTCGCCGCCCTGCTCGGCTGGGCGATCTTCAGTTCGAGCTTCTTCCTCCTGCTGATCGGCATCTGGCTGCTGTCGGCGCTGATCCAGGAGCACGCCCAGTTGCGCATGTACAACTCGGTGGCCTTCGGACTCGATCTCGCCTACGACCGCGCGCCGTCGTGGTGGGACCGTTCCCAGCGCGACCGCCATCGCCAACGCGCCGATGCCCGCGCCCGCGCCGAAGAGGACGAGCAGCAGCGCATCGACCAGCTCCTGGAGAAGGTCGGCCGTCTCGGCCTACCGTCGCTGACGCGCCACGAGCGCGCCGTGCTGGATGCGTACGCTCGCAAGGAGCGCGATCGGCTGGGGGCCGGCAAGTAGCGGAAGGGCGGGAAGGGCGGGAAAGGCGGGAAAGGCGGGAAAGGCACGAGGGCGCGAAGGGCGCGAAGGCGGGCGGCACCTCACCTCTTCCCCCTCGCAACTTCGCAACCTGACCTCTTCCTCTCTTCCCCCCGGACCCTCGCCCCCGATCGCCGTGGCCCGTTTCCTCCCCGCCCATCGTGCCTACCCTCCCGGCTATGCCGCCCGCCACCCCGCCCGCCACCGACCGTCTCGGATTCGCCCGCCGCGCCAGCCGGGCGGTACGCATCGGCGCGCTGACCATCGGCGGCGGAGCGCCGATCGCCGTGCAGAGCATGTGCACGACGCCGACGCCGGACGTGGCGGCGACCGTGGCGCAGAGCGTGCGTCTGGCCGAAGTCGGCTGCCAACTGGTGCGCGTCACCGCGCCGGGCGTGAAGGATGCGCAGGCGCTGAAGGACATCCGCGCCGGCTTCTCGGCTGCCGGCTTCGCGCACATCCCGCTGTGCGCCGACATCCATTTCATGCCGGCGGCCGCCCTGGAAGCGATCGAGCACGTCGAGAAGGTGCGGGTCAACCCCGGCAACTTCGCCGACAAGAAGCGCTTCGCGGTTCGCGAGTACAGTGACGCCGAGTACGCCGAGGAGATCGAGCGCGTCGGCGACCGCTTCCGCCCGCTGGTGCGCCGCGCCAAGACGTTGGGCCGGGCGCTGCGCATCGGCACCAACCACGGATCGCTGTCAGACCGCATCATGAACCGCTTCGGCGACTCGGCCCGTGGCATGGTCGAGTCGGCCATGGAGTTCGTCCGTCTGGCCGAGGACGAGGGCTTCCGCGATCTGGTGATCTCGATGAAATCGTCGAACCCCAAGATCATGGTCCAGGCCTACCGCTTGCTCACCGCCATCCTCGACCGTCACGGCTGCGCCTATCCCCTGCATCTCGGCGTCACCGAAGCGGGCGATGGCGAGGACGGCCGGGTGAAATCCGCGGCCGGCATCGGCGCCCTGCTCGAAGACGGCATCGGCGACACCATCCGCGTCAGCTTGACCGAACCGCCCGAGGCCGAGATCCCGGTCGCGCAGGCGCTGGCGCAGCGCTACGACACCCGCCGGGCGTTCGCAGCCCCCGCGCATTCCCCGCGTGAGCTGGTCGATCCCTTCACCTACCAGCGTCGCATCGCCGAGATCACCCGCATCGGCACCGACGTCGCGGTCGGCGGCGGTCTGCTTCCGCGCGTGCTGGTGCCGCCGCAGGCGGCGCCGCCCCCGGCGAACGAACCGCCCGCCGACGCCGTGGTCGATGACTGCGCTCTGTGGTTCGCGCTCGCCCACAGCATCCCCGGTGCTGAACGCGGGCAGTCGCTGGCGACGGCGACCAGCGCGGTGGCGCGCCCGCACGGGACGCGGGTGCCGCTCATCCACCTGCGCGCCGGCGACGCCGTCGCCGCGCAGCCCGGCAGTCTGGTGCTGCTGCGACTCGATGACGACGTCCCCGCGCACGCCATCGCCACCAGCCTCGCCGCTCTGCCCGACGGCTGCCTGATCGGCATCGCCGAGCCCGGGGTGATCGGCGAACTGCGCGCCTACCGACTGTTGGCCGCGGTGATCGAGGACACCTGGGCGCGCGCCGAGGAGGCGCTTCCCGGAAGCGGCCGCCGCCAGGCGATCGCCATCGCGCTGCCCTTCCAACGCAGCGATCTCGCCATCGCCGCCATCGCCGGAGGCCTGCTCATCGACGGCATCGGCGACGGGCTCTATCTGCCCGCCGCCAAGGATCCGCGCCGACTCGCCTTCACCGTCCTGCAAGCGGTGAAGGCACGGGTGACCCGCGCCGACTATGTCGCCTGCCCAAGCTGCGGCCGTACCCAGTTCGACCTCATCGAGGTCACTGCCCACATCCGCGCCGTCACCGCGCATCTCGACGGCATATCGATCGCCATCATGGGCTGCATCGTCAATGGCCCCGGCGAGATGGCCGACGCCGACTTCGGCTATGTCGGTTCGGGTCCCGGCCGCATCGATCTCTACCGCGGCAAGACGGTGGTGCACCGCAACCTGCCCTCGGCGCAGGCCCGCGATGAACTGGTGGCGCTGATCAAACTTGCGGGGAAGTGGAAGGAACCGGGCTAGGGGCCGGGGTCCAGTTCACCCCTCCGGGGTGAACTGGACATGATTCCCCCCAACGCCTCAACCCTGACTTCGGTATACCGTCCTTGAAACGGTATACCGGACTATGATCGCCCGCCCCAAACGCCTGACCCGTACCGATGCCACCGTGGACCGCCTGCGGGCAGACATCCTGGAGGCGACCCTTGTCCCTGGGGATGCCCTGGCCGAGGCCGCCGTGGCCAAACGCCTGGGCGTCAGCCGGGTGCCGGTGCGGGAAGCGTTGTTCACCCTAGAACGCGAAGGTCTGGTCGAGTTCTCCGCCACCGGACGGGCATTCGTCAAGGAACTGACCGCGCGCGATGTGCATGAACTCTACGCCATGCGTCAGACCATTGAGCCGCTCGCTGCACGTCTCGCCACCCCGGCGATCAAACGCGATGCAACGGTGTTGGAAGCGAACGTCGCGGCAACCTGCCGAGCGACTTCCCTGCGCGAGGTCACGCGCCTGGATATGGAATTCCACGAACTGATCCTGATCGCCTCCGGCAATGCGCGCCTGCTCAAGGCCTGGTGCGCGTTGCGGTGGGAGCTGGGCCTCTGGCTCGGCCAGTTCCATCGCCTGCGCGAATCACGGACACGTGACGTGCGCGAGGAAACCGTGCGGTCACACACGGAACTGATCGGCATGTTCCGCAGCCGTTCTCCGGCAGCCTGCGAGGAGGAGCTCCGCCGCCATGTGGCGGGTTGGAAGGATTGGTTGCCGGCCATCGATGACATCCCGGGAGAGGAATGATCATGCACCACCGCTTCCGCCTCCTTCACCTGATTTCGACGACGCTCGCCGTTGTTGCGCTGCTGCCGCTGGCGGCGAGCGAATCCAATTACACCGCGATCAAACCGATCATCGGCGAGTTCTGCCTCACCTGCCACTCGACCAAGAAGATGAAGGGCGACTTCGATCTCGAGATCCACGCCTCAGCGGAAGGTCTGCGCCGGCATCCCAAGGTCTGGCAACACGTCGTCAGCCAGATGAACGACGCCGAGATGCCGCCGAAGGGCAAACCACAGCCGACACCAGAACAGCGAGAAAAACTGCTGGCATGGATCCGCACCTCCCTCGACGCGGTGGCGCGTGAACGCGCGGGCGATCCGGGCCCGGTGGTGCTGCGCCGCCTATCGAACGCCGAGTACACCTACACCATCCGCGACCTCACGGCCATCCCATCACTCGATCCGACGAAGGAGTTCCCGGTCGACGGTGCCGCTGGCGAAGGCTTCACCAACACCGGCATGTCACTGGTGATGTCGCCGGCGCTGGTGACCAAGTTCCTCGACGCGGGCAAGGACGTCGCGCGCCACGCACTGTTGGTGCCTGACGGCATCCGTTGGACCGCTGGCACCAGCCGACGTGATGGCACCAACGATCTGCTGAGGGAGATCCGTGCGTTCTACGCGCGCTACGCCGTCGCCGGCGAGGCCGGAACGGTGAGCGTGCAGGGCATTACCGTCGATCGTTCGCTGGGCTCGAAGCTGCCGCTCGACCGTTACCTCACCGCGGCGTTGGAACTGCGTGCGGGCGGCAATCTGAACGCCGTCGCGACGCAACACCGCTTGAGCGCGAAATACCTGCATTCGCTGGTGGAGTATCTCTCGGCAAAGAACGATACGGATCTGGGCCTGCGTGGTCGTTGGCAGAAGGCGACAGTGAGGGACATCCCGGCGCTGGTGGCCGAAGTCGATCGTTGGCAGAAGGTGCTGTGGAAGTTCAATCCGGTGGGCAAGGTCGGCTGGCCCAAGGGGCCGGCGCGATGGATGGAGGCGATCTCGCCGCTGACCGCACGCCACGAGGTGAAACTCAAGCTGGCGGACAAGAACGACGGTAGCGATCAGGTGATCTCGCTGGTTGTCGAAGATGCCGGCGGCGGGATGACGCCAGGCATCGTCGTCTGGCAGGAACCGAAGCTGATCCTTGCCGGGCGTCCAGCGCTGCCGCTCAGCGAGGTCGGTCCGTTGGTGAGCGGACTGATCGCCCGCCGTGATCGTCTGACCGGCAGCATCACCAAGGCCCTGGCTGCGGCAGCCGAGGCCAAGGTGATGACCACCGCCATCGATATCGCCAAACTGGCGGACAAACACGACGTGGACGCTGCGGTTTTCAGTGCATGGCTCGGTTACCTCGGCATCACTGCGAGTGGGAACCCGGAACTGACCTACCTCAAGGAACGCGTCGAGTCCTCTGGCAACCACGCCTTCATCAAGGGCTGGAAATCCGGCGAACTGCCCATCCTGTTGACCAATTCCTCCGATCGCGAGGTACGTATCCCCGGACGCGTGAAAGCACACGGCGTGGTCGTCCATCCCACACCACAGCTTGCGGTAGCGGTCGGCTGGCGCAGTCCGCTGACTGGCAATGTCAAAGTCAGCGGCGAGGTGGTCGATGCGCACCACGACTGCGGCAATGGTGTGAGTTGGGTGCTGGAGCGCCGCCGTGGCGCACATCGCCAACGCGTCGCCAGTGGTATCGCCGACAAGAATGACGTCGGAAAGATCGCCGCGACCACGCTGGCGGTGCGTCAAGGCGATCTGCTCTCACTGGTGATAGGACCACGCGGCACCGATCACACCTGTGACCTCACCAACCTGGAACTGAACATCGAGAGCGCTGGCCGTTCATGGTCGCTGAGCAAGGAGCTGTCGGGCGACCCCCTCGCCGGCAATCCGCACGCCGACGCGGCGGGCACTCCTGACGTCTGGCACATCTCTAGCGAGCCGGTGGTCACCAATGAGCGCACCGTGGCGATTCCCGCGGGCTCTCTGCTGGCGCGCTGGCTGGCGAGCGATCAGCCAGGTGATCAACAGCGCTTGGCGCAGGAGCTCCAGGCCTTTGCCAAATCACCCGCACCGAAGGACGGTCCCGATGTGGCTCTGCACCGTCAACTCTCCAGCCTGACCGGCCCGCTCATGGGTCCGCTGTCAGAAGCCAAACCGATCGCCGGCCCCAGCGCCTGGGGCGTGACCACGGTGAAGTTCGGCAGCCATCCCAATGGCGGCGTGCTCGCGGCGACCGATCTGGCCGTCGCTGCGCCAGCCGTCATCACCTGCCGACTCCCTGCCGAACTGGCGGTGAACGCCGAACTGGTGACCAACGCCACCTTGTCCGGTGGCAGCGATTCCAACGCAGTGCGTGCTCGTGCTGTGGTCGGTACGGCGACGCCGGCGTGCGTCGACTGGTGGAATGGCGATACCAACATCCCGCTGCTGACGCAGCCGGAAGGAACTACCAACCGCCGGCTGCTCGCGGCCATCGCCGATCTGCAACGTCTGTTCCCCGCCTCGGTCTGTTACACCCGCATCGTGCCGGTGGACGAGGTGGTGACGCTGACGTTGTTCTTCCGCGAGGACATCGAACTGAAACGTCTGGTGCTGAGCGAAGCCGAAGCGGCAGAACTCGATCGTCTGTGGCAGCAGTTGCACTTCATCAGCCAACACGCCCTCATCCAGGTCGACGCCTTCGAACAGCTCTGGCAGTACGCCACCCAGGATGGTGATCCCGCGTCGCTCGAGCCGATGCGTAAACCGATCGCAGAACGCGCCGAGGAGTTCCGCCACTACCAGGTGACGTGTGAACCAAGGCATCTCGATGGGATCATCGCTTTTGCCGATCAGGCCTACCGTCGGCCACTGACGGATGGTGAGCGCACCGGCCTACGCGCGTTGTACCAAACGCTGCGCACACAGGAGATCCCGCACGAAGAGGCCATCCGCCTGGTATTGGCGCGTGTGCTGGTCAGTCCTGGATACCTCTACAAAACGGAACGTCCTGCGCCGGGGAAGGACCAGCGCGCGGTCAGCGGCAGCGAACTCGCCACCCGCCTGAGTTATTTCCTGTGGTCGTCGCAACCGGATCAGGAACTGCGTTCACTGGCCGAGTCGGATCGCCTGAACGATCCCACGGTGCTGACCACACAGGTGCGTCGCATGCTGGCGGACAAACGTGCTGAGCGCTTGGCGCTGGAGTTCGGCCTCGCCTGGCTGCACCTGCATGGTGTCGACACCTTGGATGAGAAGAGCGAGCGGCACTTCCCGACCTTCACCGCGCTACGTGGTGATCTGCACGAGGAATCGCTGCGTTTCCTTGCCGACCTGCTGCGGCAGGATCGCTCATTGCTGAGCGTGATCGATGCCGACCACACGTTCATCAACGAGAACCTGGCAAAGCACTACGGCATCCCAGGCGTCGCCGGCAGCGAGTGGCGGCGCGTCGACGGAGTACGCAAATACCATCGCGGTAGTGTGCTCGGCCTTGGCGCCGGCTTGGCGAAACACGCAGGCGCATCGCGCACCAGCCCGATCCTGCGTGGCAATTGGATCGCCGAGGTATTGCTGGGCGACAAACTGCCGCGTCCGCCCAAGGGTGTGCCGCAACTACCGGAAGACGGGAATGCCGCACGTATGACCATGCGTGAAATCACCGAACGCCACACCGCCGATCCCAACTGCTCCGGCTGCCACGCGCGTATCGATCCGTATGGCTACACCATGGAGTCCTTCGATCCCATCGGTCGCTGGCGTGACAGTGATGTGCCGGACAAGCGTCTCGACACCAAGGTGAAAGTACCCGATGGCAGTGAGATCGATGGCGTCGAGGGGCTACGCGCCTATCTGCTGGGCAAACGTCGCGACGCCTTCGTCCAGCAATTCTGCCGCAAGCTCATGGGCTTCGCCCTGGGCCGCGGAACCCAACTGTCGGACGAACCCCTGCTCGCTGAGATGCAGGCCAAACTCGCCGCCAACCAATACCGCGTCAGCATCGCCATCGAGGGCATCGTCCACAGCCGCCAGTTCCGCGAGATCCGCGGCCGCGATGCAACGGTCGAGGAATGACCCGATGAAAATTCGAAGAAATTTCCACCGCCAAGACGCCAAGGTGAAATCAGCTGGGGGTCTGCTTGGCGACCTTGGCGCCTTGGTGGTTAAATCATCTTCTCTCTCCGCCGGAGCCAGCCATGAGCCAAGCTTCCACCTCATTCCGCATCTCTCGCCGGACCATGCTCCATGGTTTTGGCGTCGCGATGGCACTGCCGTGGATGGAATCGTTCGCCTGGAGCGAAGAGCCCAAAGCCGCCACCAACGGTGAGGCGCCGGTGCGATTCGCGACGCTGTTTTCCGGAAACGGTTTCCACGGAAAAGAATGGTGGGCCAAGGGCGAAGGCGCTGGTATGGAACTCGGTAAGGTGCTGACACCGGTAGCGCCGCTCAAAGAGAAGATGCTGTTCATCAAGGGCCTCTACCACCAGGAGGCGACCAAGGGCAACATCCACAGTTCGCAGACCGGCAACATCCTGTCCGGTGCCCCCCTCGCCTCTGGCGGTGAGATCCGTTCCGGTACCAGCATGGATCAGGTATTGGCCAACCGTTTTGGCGGAGCGACCAAGGTGCCGAGCCTGGTGCTCGGCTGCGAGAAATCCAATCCGTCGGTGCACAAGAACTACTCGATGCTTTACAGTTCGCACATTTCGTGGAGCTCCCCGACCACGCCGACACCGTTGGAACTCTATCCCGCGCTGGCATTCGATCGACTGTTCAAGGACGGTGTCGATCGCGGCGATCGCAGCGTGCTCGATGCCGTGCAGAAGGACGCTGGCGGCCTGCGCAAAGACCTCGCCATGGGCGACCAGCGCAAACTTGACGAATACCTCGACTCGGTGCGTGAGGTCGAGAAACGCATCGAGACCGCTGGCAAGAAGGGTGAACTGCAAGGCTGGAAGCCGACGCTCGATCAGCCGAATATGAATCGTCCGGCGGATGGCATTCCGCAGGACCTCCCCGAGCACATGAAGTTGATGTGCGACATTCTGGTGCTCGGCTTCCAGACTGACACCACGCGTTACGCCACGCTTAAACTCAACAATGACCATTCATCGCTGCGTTTCCCGCATCTGAATGTCGACTACATGATTCACCACCTGCTGTCGCACAACGACACGCCAGACTGGCTGAAGGTGAACCAATTCTTCCTTGGACAGGTCGCCTACGTGGCGAGGCGCCTCGATAGCATTCAGGAAGGTCCGCGCACGCTGCTCGACAACAGCATGCTGCTCTACTGTTCGAGCTTCATGGTCGGCAGTCAGCACAACAACGATCAACTGCCGATCATCGTCCTGGGCGGTGGTGGCGGGAAGATCAAAGGCGGACGCATCCTCGACTACAGCGGGAAACCGGATCGCCAGATGTGCAGGCTGTTCCTGTCGCTCATGGATAAAGCAGGGCATAAGGCCGCAAAATTTGGCGATGCGACGGCACCGTTGGCCGAGATCTGACACTCTCGCCCGGCTTTATCGCCGACCACGAGTTGCCCATCTGCGGCATGCCAAGGAATTCCCTGTGGCCCGGTCCGGTCTTACGTGCCTATGGGAAGGTCCAGGGGCCAGGGGCGACTTGCGAGAGCGGGTGCCCGAGATGATCGCACTGGGACGACGTCAATTGCGTCCGCAATTCGTGCGCACGCGCTCACCGCTCCGGCAGTGCGATCCACATCCATCGCCGACCCCAGCGCCGCGCCTGTTCGTGGCCGGTGAATCGCAGGTCGAGTTGGATGACACCGTCGCGACCTGACTGGCGCATGGCCCCGCCGGTGTCGTCGACCTGCGCCTGACCATAGCCGGGGATATCGAGACGCAGACCAGGACGGACGCGTTTGGGATCGCTGGCGATGCCGAAAGGATGGCTGCGCACATCACGGCCGGTTGCTGTCTTTCCATCGGCCGAACCGGCGCAGCAGATCGCGCACGGGCAGTAACCCGTGGTGAGCACCCGCGTCCACCGCGTCCCCGGCGGCGCCGGCGTCACCGGCCGCGGCAGCTCGGTCTCCTGCCGGACGGTGACGGTGACGTTGACGCGTTCGCCGGCCAGCCAGCCGATCGCCAAGCCGGTGACTCCGGCCAGCAGCGCCAGGCGCAGCCCACCGGCCAGCGAAGCGCGTGATCGCCACGCGCCGAAGATGATGCCGACCAGCCAGCCCAGGAGCGCCAGCAGGGCGCGGCCGCTGTTCGACGCCCAGCGGGACCAACGTCGCGAACGCGCACTCGGCATGGCTGCCGGTGTAGCACCACCACAGGCGATCCGCCATGCGGCGTCACTGGCGCCCGGCATGAATTGCGGCCGTTCGCCCTCTGCGTACAAGCCGCCTCGCATGCCCGCCCCTTTCCGCCTCGACGGCAAGACCGCCATCATCACCGGCGCCGGCTCCGGCATCGGCGCCGCCATCGCCGAGCTGTTCGCGGACCAGGGCGCGCAGGTGGTGGTCTGCGACCTCGATCGCGCCGCCGCCGAGACGGTATGCGCGCGCATCACCGCCGACGGTGGGGCGGCGATGGCGCAGACCTGCGATGTCGGCGATGGCGCCGCGGTCACCGCCGCCTTCGCGGCCGTGCGCGCGCGCTGCGATCGCCTGGACATCCTGGTCAACAACGCCGGCATCGCCCACGTCGGTTCGATCGAAAACACCAGCGAGGCCGATCTCGACCGCCTCTACCGCGTCAACGTCAAGGGCGTCTTCCACTGCGCCAAGGCCGCCGTGCCGTGGATGCTCGCCGGTGGCGGCGGCGCCATCTGCAACCTCGCCTCGATCGCCTCGCTGATCGGCATCGAGGAACGCTTCGCCTACGGCATGACCAAGGGCGCCGTGCTGACCATGACCAAGTCGATCGCCATCGACTACGTGAAGCAGGGCATCCGCTGCAATTGCGTCTGCCCGGCGCGCGTGCACACCCCTTTCGTCGACGGCTTCGTCGCCCGGAACTTCCCCGGTCGCGAGGCCGAACAACTCGCCAAGCTGGCTGCCTTCCAGCCGATCGGCCGCATGGCCCGGCCCGACGAGGTCGCCGCTCTGGCGCTCTACCTGTGCTCGGACGAGGCCGCCTTCGTCACCGGACAGGCCTATCCCATCGACGGCGGAGTGTTGCGGTGATCGCCGCCATCGCGCCCGTCACCAGAATCGCCACCAGCGCTTCGCTGAGCGGGCGGTGCGCCAGCGGTGGAGCACCTCCTGGGCGGCGATGCGGCCGGTGACGCGGTCGGTGGTGCGGTTCGCGGTGCTGGAGGGTACGACGTGAAGCCGGCCGAACCGCCTGACGCCGTCCGCATCCGACAGCAGGTACAGGTGCGCGGCATTGACCCGGCCATCGGGAGTGGCGCCGGTGATCACCACGCATTCGTTGCCATGCATCTCACCATGCAGCGCGGCGAACACCGCCTGGGGCAGACGATGGTCGCGACCGTGGTAGGCACCGAAATCGCGGAACAGGTCCAGGCGATCCCCGCGACCTCCGCTCACGCCCTCCGCGCGCACCAGTTGCATGAGTTCGACGCGGTCATGCGTTTCGACCACGTAGACCGTCGCGACCAAGGCTGCCGATCCGCTCACGTCGACGGCCGCACGGGTGATTTCGACGAAGCGTTCGAGATGGCGGTTAAAGGCGACGTCGTCCATGGGCTCCAAACGGCTGGCAGCAGCCTGGCGAATGGCATGTTGCGTCCCAGACGGCGACGGCAAGACCGCCGCCACCGGAATCGATCGTGACTGCGCTGCGCACCGCCCTCGAACGCATCCTCGCCAGCGAGCGCATCCTCGATCGGCCGATCGATCGTGTCGCCTTCGCCTCCGACGCGTCGTTCTACCGCCTCATCCCCCAAGCGGTGGTGCGCCCGCGATCGGTGCCGGAGATCCAGGGCCTGTTCCGCCTGGCGCGCAACCGGGGCATCCCGCTCTGCTTCCGCGCGGCCGGCACCAGCCTGTCCGGGCAGGCGGTGACCGATGGCATCCTGGTCGACCTGGCGCAGCACTGGCGCGGCCTGGCCATCGAGGCTGGCGGAACGCGCGTGCGCGTGCAGCCCGGCGTCATCGGCGCCGTGGTCAACGCCCGGCTGCGGCCGTTCGGCACCAGGATGGGGCCCGATCCGGCATCGATCGCCACCTGCATGCTCGGTGGAATCCTCGCCAACAATTCCAGCGGCATGTGCTGCGGTGTTGCCCAGAACGCCTACCACACCGTGGAATCGCTGACCATGGTCCTGCCTGACGGCAGTGTCGTCGACAGTGCGGCCGCCGATGCCGACGCGCGTTTCGCTGCACAGTCCCCGCAGGTGGTGGCCGGACTGTTGCGCCTGCGCGACCGTGTGCGCGCCGATGCCCGGCTGGTCGCCCGCATCCGCGCCAAATACCTGACCAAGAACACCACCGGCTACGGCCTCAACGCCTTCCTCGACGAAGCGACGCCGGCGCGCCTGCTGGCGCGGCTGCTGATCGGCTCGGAGGGCACGCTCGGATTCATCGCCGAGGCGGTGCTGCGCACGGTTCCCGACCTGCCCGCCAAGTCGACCGCATTGCTGCTGTTCGCCAGCGTCCACGCCGCCGCCACGGCGGTGCCACCACTGGCAGCATCCGGCGCTGCCGCGCTCGAGATCATGGACCGCGCCGCCCTGCGCGCGGTCGAACGCCAACGCGGCGCACCGGCGGCGCTGCCGGGCCTCCCGCCGGGGGCGGCGGCGCTGCTGGTCGAATTCCACGGCCGTGACGACGACCATCTCGTCGCCGTGATGGGCGCCCTGCCGGCGGCGCTGGCCGGGCTCGACCTGCTCTACGCGCCAACGTTCACCAGCGACAGCGCCGAACAGGCGGCGCTGTGGGCCATCCGCAAAGGCATGTTTCCCTCGGTGGGCGCGGTGCGCGCGCGCGGCACCTCGGTGATCCTCGAAGACATCGCGGTTCCCGTCGCCTGCCTGGCCACGTGCATCGCTGATCTCCAGGAGCTGTTCGTCCGCCACGGCTATGACGACGCCATCATCTTCGGCCACGCCAAGGACGGGAACCTGCACTTCGTGCTCAGCCAGGCCTTCGCCGGCGCCGCCGAGATCGCACGGTACCGCACATTCATCGAGGACGTGGTCGCCCTGGTCGTGGGACGCTATGACGGCGCACTCAAGGCCGAACACGGTACTGGCCGCAACATGGCGCCCTTCGTCGCCACCGAGTGGGGGCCCGATGCCTACGCGGTGATGCGCCAATTGAAGCACCTGCTCGATCCGGCGGGCGTGCTCAATCCCGGCGTGATCATCAACGCCGACCCCCTCGCCCATGTCCGCGACCTCAAGTCGTTGCCGCTGGTGGCGAGCGAGGTCGATGCCTGCATCGAGTGCGGCTACTGCGAACCACGCTGTCCCAGCCGAGACCTCACCACCACGCCGCGGCAACGCATCGCGGTGCAGCGGGAATTGTCCCGGCTGCATGCCGCCAACGACCGCGACGGGCATGCCGCCCTTGCCGCCGATTGGGGCTATGCCGGCCTCGACACCTGCGCCACCGATGGCATGTGCGCCACCGCCTGCCCGGTTTCCATCGATACCGGCGCGCTGGTCAAACGCCTGCGTGGCGAAGGCCACAATGCCGTCGCCCGGTTGGTCGCCGGGGCCGTCGCCCGCAATCTTCCCAGCGCCGAGGCGGTCGCACGCACCGGCATGCGCCTCGGCCACGCCGTCGGCGGTACGGTGATGCGCGCCGCCGGTGCCATGGTCGCCGGCTTGACCGACCTCCGCCTGCCGCGCTGGTCGACGAGCATGCCTCCGGCGGCACGGCCGCTGCCCGCCGGTGAGCCCACGGCAACCGCCCTGGCGGTGTACGTGCCGACCTGCCTGACCGCCACCCTTGCCAGCGGTGATGGCAGCGGCCCGCAGCTCGCCGATCAGGTGGTGGCGCTGGCGCGTCGCGCCGGCGTACCGGTGCACGTGCCAGTCGACGCCGCCGGCTGGTGCTGTGGCATGGCGTTCGCATCGAAGGGTTACGCCGTCGCCGCGGCGCAGTCCTGCACCCAGGCGGTCGACCGCCTGTGGCGGTGGTCGCGCGAAGGCACCCTGCCGGTGGTGATCGATACCGCCTCGTGCACGTACACCCTGCGCCACGACGCTCCTGGGCTTGACGACGCGCACCGAGAACGCCTGGCGCGGCTGCGCGTCATCGACCTCATCGAGTTCGTCCACGACCACCTGCTGCCGCACCTGCGTTTGCGCCCGCTGCCTGGCGCCGTCGTCCTGCATCCCACCTGCTCGGCGGTGAAGCTCGATCTCACCGCCAAGCTGCGTGCCATCGCCGCGCGCTGCTGCGCCGAAGCGCATATCCCGGCGAGCTGGGGCTGCTGCGGCTTCGCCGGCGACCGTGGCCTGCTGCTGCCTGAACTGACCGCCGCCGCCACCGCTGCCGAGGCCGCTGAGGTGCGTTCGCGCGATTGGGCGGGCCACTATTCGTGCAGCCGCACCTGCGAACTCGGCATGGAGGAAGCCACCGGCCGGCCGTACCGCTCCTTCATCGATCTGGTCATGACGGCCTCGGCGCCGTGAAGCGGCCCGCAACGGAACGGTCGGCTGATGGCTGATGTCCGGTTGCTCAGGCTGGTCAGTGAGACCAGCCGCGGTTTCCCGGCTTACTTCAGGCTGATGGTGACCGTCCCCATCCGCGTCTCCTTGACCATCAGGTCGACGGTGCGGCTGGTGCCTGGGTCGACCGCCACGGTGATCGCCTCGTGCTGCGGCAGCCAGACGCGCACGGTGTGGCTGCCGTCGGCCACATCGGCGATCGCCGCGCTGCCGCTGCGCCGCTCGCGATCGATGACCACTGCCGCTGCGCGCGAACTGGCGATGCTTCCGACCCAGAGCTGCATCTGGGGATGGATGCGGCAGCCGAACCGCACGAACACGCCGTCCTCCCACACCACCGCCTGTTCGACCTCGCGGCCGGGTTCGCTCATGCCGTGATCGAGGCTGGCTCCCGCCTCGCGGTCAGTCGTGAAGACGTTGTGCTGGATGTTGTCGGCATTGGCGATGGCCAGCGTGCTGCCCTTGGGAGCGAGCACCAGGCCAGGCGAGAACACTTTGTCCTTCTGGGTGACCTGCGGCTTGCCCGCCGGTGCCGCGGGGGCACCGGGCAGCCACACTGCGGCGACCACGGGCACGCGCTTGTCGAAGGCAAATACGGCATCGAGCGAGGCGCCGACCAGGGCTGCCGGCACCAGCAGGGCGATCGAGGCGGCGCGCAGAGGCTGGCGGTTCATCGCGGCACCTGCGGGCGGTCGACGCGCAGCGGGTCGGTGAGCGCACCGAGGAAGGCGACCAGATCGAGGATCTCGCCGCCGTCGAGGCCGAGCGGCTTGATCAGCGGATCGGTGGTCGGCTTGCGCCCGCCCTGGTTGTAGAAACGCACCACCGCTTCAAGGCTGGCCTCCGAACCATCGTGCAGGTAGGGCGCGGTGAGCAGGACGTTGCGCAGCCCCGAGGTCTTGAATGCGCCGGTGAGCGTGGCCGTGCCCGGCACGAACTTCGCCCGCCCGGCATCAGCGTCGCCGGTACCAATATTGTGGAAGCTCTCGTCGGTCAGGTTCGGTCCACTGTGGCAGGCATTGCAGCGCGCCTTGCCGACGAAGAGCTGTGCGCCGCGCACCGCTTCTGGACTCATCGCGGCCGCGTCGCCGGCCAGCCAGCGGTCGAAGGGCGCGTTGCGCGACACCAGGGTGCGTTCAAAGCCGGCGATGGCCTTGCCGATGTTCTCGGCCACCAGGCCGTTGGCGCCGTAGAGGGCGGTGAACTCATCGCGGTACCACGTCACCCCGCGCAAGCGCGCGACCATGCCCGGCAGGTCCATGTCCATCTCGCCGGCGGCCTGGATTGGTCCCAGGGCCTGCTCCTCCAACGAGCTGGCGCGGCCATCCCAGAAGAACACGCGGTTCCACGCCAGGTTGTAGAGGTGCGGGGTGTTGCGCCCGAGGCGGTTGCCGTGCACGCCCTGGCCGAGCGCCATGCCATCGCCGAAGCCGAGATCGGGATTGTGGCAGGTGGCGCAGGACATCGTCCCCGGCTTGGACAGCCGCGGATCGAAGAACAACGTTTTGCCCAGGGTCACCTCGCGCGCTGACGGCGCGACGCCATCGGGATAGTCGATGGCATCCAGACTGGGCGTGCCGAGCAGCTTGGCGATCTCGGCCGGCGAACGCTCGCTGATTGCCACCGTCGCCACCGCCGCGGTCGACGGCAGGTGGTCGGCAGCCGGCAGGGCGGCGGCGATGACGGCGGCGAGTGCGGCTATGGCGTGGGCCCGGCGGCGGGGAGGGACACGGAGCATGAAGACCTCGTTCACTGGAGAAGGCTGCGGCGATGGGCGGTGCTACCTGACCCGCGCCGTCGACCGTGCCGTCGACCGTGCCGTCGCCTGGGCGACTGCGGCAACGGGTTGCGGCAGCAGCGACGAATCCGACGTGGTGGCGTCCATGGTCAGGCCCGCGGCCTGACCGGTCATCAGCCGGTTCAAGGCATCGACCTCCTGATAGAGATCGCGCACGCCGGCGTCGAGCCGGTGGCTGGACCCGGCGGATTCATGGGCGCCGCTGGCGTTGGCCTGGGTGATCCTGCCGATGGCGGTGAGCGCCAGGTTGACCTGGGCGATGCCCTGTGACTGCTCGCGGCTGGCGGTGGCGACGGTGGCTGACAGCAGGGCGACCTCGTCGACGGCGACCAGGATGCGGCTGAACATGGCGCGCGCCTCGCCCACCACGGTTTCGCCGGTGGCGACTTTCTCCTGGCTGGCGGTGACCAGGGCGCCGGTGCGCTGGGCGGCATCGGCGGCACGGCGGGCGAGGCTGCGCACCTCCTCGGCGACCACCGCGAAGCCCTTGCCGGCATCGCCCGCGCGCGCTGCCTCGACCGCGGCATTGAGCGCCAGCAGGTTGGTCTGGAAGGCGATCTCGTCGATCGACCTGACGATCTTCACCGTCTCGACGGCGTCGGCGCTGATCGCCGCCATGGCTTGGGCCAGGCGCGCCATCGCCGCGTCGCCCTTGCGCACCGCGTCCTGGGCCAACCCGCTGGTGGCGCGGGCGGCGGCAGCGCTCTCGGCGTTGGTGAGGGTGGTCGCCGACATCTGCGCGGTGGTGGCCGAGGTCTCCTCGACGCTGCTGGCCTGTTCGCCGGCGCCATCGGCGATGCGTCGGCTGGCGCTGGCCAGGGCGGCGCTGATCCGCCCGATGCCGGCGAAGCCCGAGAGCAGCCCGCGGCTGATCCGGATGATGCGCCGGCGCAGCCCGTAGAGCGCGAACAGCGTCGCCGCCAACGCGACCACGAAGACCGCGGCCATGGCCAGCCCGAGGCGGATCGATAGTTCGTGCACCCGGCCGGTGATGTCGACGGTGCTACGGCTGGAATAGAGACGGCTGTTGCCAGTGCCGACGGCGGCCAGGGTCAACCCGGAGAACATGCACTCGCCGACCTCGCCCTGCCAGGTGCCCGCCGGCCCGGCGACGAGTCGGCTGAGCACCTCCGTGCCGGGCCGGTCGACGGCCGCGGAGGAGGCCACCGTGCGGCCATCGACGGTGATGTGGACGTCCATGCCGGAGATGCGCTTGATCGCCGACGCGAACTGGTCGTCGACCCTGCTGACCAGCACCACCGCCCCCTGCACTTCGTTGTTGGCCACCACCGGCGCGCTCGCGGCCAGCCAGAGCTGTCCACCACTGCGCACCAGGCGGGCGCTGTCCTGGCGTTCGAGCGCCGAGCGCACCAGCGGCGCGCCGATCTGGCCGCTGAGCACAGCCGCCGCGGCACTGTCGCCGCTGGCGGCGTGGCCGAGCTCCTTGCCGGTGAAGTGGTATAGGGCCAACAGCGCCACCGGCCCCAGTCCTTCGCGCAGCCCGCGCAGCCCGTCGATGACGGTATGACCATCACCGCTTTCGAGCAGGCCCGCCACCAGAGGCATGCCGGCCACGGTCTGCGCATGGAGTCCGAGCCGTTCCGCCTCGCGGCCGATCAGCGCGTTGGCAGACGAACTGGCGCTGTCGAGCGCGGCCGCGCTGCTCTCTCGCAGCATGGTGCGCACGCTCAGCCAGGTGATGGCGAGCAGCACCAGGAACATGGCAGCCATGCTTGCCACCAGGGTCAGGGACAGCCGTCGCACTGCGTTCATTCCGGCCTCCGAGCGGTTGCCGGGCATTCCGCCCCGCACCAGGTGACCTGTACGACAGCTCTGAGTGCGCCGTCAAGCAACGCCTGCTGCATCCTTGAGCACGCGGAGGGCCGATCGGTGCCGTGCCGACGCCGCCAACACTTGATCGCGACCTCGTCCATGAGCGATCGGCAGGGCCGGCCCGCCAGCCCGAGGCGTTGCCCGTCTCCCGCCGGGACGCAGCATGCCGCCGCGGAGACCACCAGTGCCCGAACGCTTCGATCTCATCGTGCGCGGCGGCCAGGTCGTGGCCGGCGGCAGCCTGGGTACCACGGGCTGCGATCTCGGCATCCGCGGCGGACGGTTCACCGCCATCGGCGATCTCAGTGACGCGGTGGCGGGCGACGTCATCGACGCCCGCGGCCTGCATGTGCTGCCCGGAGTGATCGACAGCCAGGTGCACCTGCGCGAACCCGGCCTCGAACATAAGGAGGACCTCGCCACCGGCACCGCCGGCGCCGCGCTGGGCGGCGTCACTGCGGTGTTCGAGATGCCCAACACCAAGCCCAATACCGCCACCGCCGGCGACCTCGCCGACAAGCTCGACCGCGCGCGCGGCCGGGCCTGGGTCGACCACGCCTTCTACATCGGTGCCACCGGCGAGAACGCGGAACAGCTCGCCGAGCTGGAACGCCTGCCCGGCGCCGCCGGGGTCAAGGTGTTCATGGGCTCATCGACCGGAACCCTGCTCATCGAGGACGACGCCACCCTCGACCGCGTGCTCGCGCATGGCCGCCGCCGGGTCGCCGTCCACGCCGAGGACGAGGACCGCCTGCGCGAGCGCCGCGCGCTGCTCAACGTCCCTGATCCGCATCCCCGCCTGCATCCGCTGTGGCGTGACGTGGAGACCGCGCTGCGTGCCACCACCCGGCTGATCGCCAGCGCCCGCCGCCATCGCCGTCGCGTCCATGTCCTGCACATCACCACCGCTGAGGAACTCGCCTTCCTCGCCGGACACCGGGATATCGCCAGCGTCGAGTGCCTGCCGCAGCACCTGACCCTGGCCGCGCCGGAGTGCTACGAGCGTCTCGGCACCTACGCCCAGATGAACCCGCCGATCCGCGACCAGCGCCATCAGGATGCGCTGTGGACAGCGGTGCGTTGCGGTCTGATCGACGTCCTCGCCAGCGACCACGCTCCACACACCCGCGCCGAGAAGGACAAGCCCTACCCCGAATCGCCGGCGGGCCTTACCGGGGTGCAGACTCTGCTGCCGCTGATGCTTGACCACGTCGCGCGCGGACGGCTGACGCTCGACCGTCTGGTCGACCTGACCAGTGGCGGCCCCTGCCGCGTCTTCGGCTTGGCCGGCAAGGGCAGGATCGCGATCGGTTACGACGCCGACCTGACCGTCGTCGACCTCGCCGCGCGGCGCACCATCACCAACCAGTGGATCGTCAGCAAATGCGGCTGGACGCCCTACGACGGCATGACCGTCACCGGCTGGCCGGTGATGACGGTGGTGCGTGGCAACGTGGTGATGCGCGAGGGGCAACTGGTGGGAACGGCACTGGGAGAACCGATCCGCTTCGTGGAGACGCTGTGATCGTCAGATGACGGGTCTGATCGGCGTTGACAGGCGGCAGCGCCGGCGCCAGGACGCAGCCTTGGATCGCTCGCTTAGCACAGGCTGCTGAAAGTCCGCGCTCGCGCCCCTCTACGACGTCCGCTTCCTGGTATACGCCTGCGTCTGCGGTCGCTGATTCGGCGGCGGCCCGGTGGGGATGTTGATGGTGCGGTGCAATCCGGTCTGGCCTTCGACGTTGCGCGGCAGGCGGACGCGGAAGGCGGTGCCGGTCGGGCCGCTGCGCTCCAGCCACACCGTGCCGCCGAGGAGCTGCGCGATCTGCCGACAGATGAACAGCCCCAGTCCGGTGCCACCGGTGGTGCGGGTGGTGGCGTCGGCGTTCTGCCAGAACGGTTGGAAGAGATTCGACTGGGCGTTGGGCGGGATGCCGATGCCGGTATCGGCGACGGCGACCTCGATATCGTGCTCGCGGTGGTTGAGATGCAGCTCGATCGATCCCTTGGGCGTGAACTTCAGCGCGTTCGACAGCAGGTTGTCCAGGATCTGGCGCAGGCGCAGCGGGTCGCTGTAGAAGACGCCGGGGCGGCCGACCGACGGCATGCGCACCAGCGCGATGTGCTTGGATGCGGTGCGCGTCTGCCACAGATCGGCGATGAGATCGACCAGACGGTCGGCATCGACCGGCTCGACTTTGATTTCCAGGGTCTTGGCCTCGATCTTGGCCAGATCGAGCACGTCGTTGATGATGTTCAGCAGCGACTGCGACGATTCGGCGATGAGCTTGAGGAAACGGCTGAGATTGCCGCCCTGGTCGCTGTAGTCGAGCTGGAGCAGGCCGCAGAAGCCGATGATCGAGGTCAGCGGCGTGCGCAGTTCGTGGCTGGTGATGGCCATGAACGCCGACTTCGCGCGGTTGGCGGCTTCGGCAGCGGCGCGGGCGGCCATCAGATCCTGGATGTGCTGGAGGCGCCGCTGTTCGTTGCGCAGCGTGGTCAGCAGCACCATCTCGTTGCCCATGCGGTAGGGCCGGATGCTGACCTCGACCGGATACTCGCTGGCATCGCTGCGTCGCTGCCAGGCGTTGTAACGGTGCGGTGCGCCACCCTTGGCGATCTCGCGCAGGCGGGCGCGATGGTCATCGTCGCCATCGAGTGCTTCATCGCTGTCGATCCCGGTGTCGGCGCCGAAATCCTCGGTGCTCAGCCGCTGCAGGTCGAACAGGCAGGCGCCGACCAGGGTGCCGGGTTCGCAGCCCATGTCGTTCTCGCACACCGGATTGGCGTAGCGGATGATGCCGTGCGGATCGACCACCAGGAAAGCCTCGCTGCCGTGCGCGAGCAGGGTGGCCTCCTCAGCCAGTTGCGAGCGCAGGCGCAGCTCCTCCGATTTCTCCTCGATCAGCCAGAGCACGCCGCCATCCGGCGCCCCCTGTGACTCGACTTCGAGGAGATGGCCACCGGCCACCACCACCACGCGTTGGCCGGATGCGAGCTTAGCCAGTCCAGCGCCACCCGGACCGAGCTTGGCGATGACCTGTTCGCAGGTCACCCCAGGCTGACCGGCGGCCTCGATCAACGCGAGCGCCGCCGGATTGGCGAAGGCGAGCGCACCGTCCGCGCTGAACACCACGATCCCGACATGCAGGCGTTGCGGCAGATCGTCGGGCAGCACTCCAGGACGGTACGGGGCCATTGGCCTGTGCTGTATCCCCAAGCGGCGGGGAGTCTAGCCGGGGAACTGCGGGAGGGTCAGGGCGCCCTAAAGATCGACGCAAAGGCAGGAACAACCAACCGCAGATTTCGCAGATCGCGCAGATGCGACGTGACGACTCTGCGTTCATCTGCGAGATCTGCGGCTGGTTGTGCTTCCCGTCCGTGGCTGCAACGGCTTGCGCTCATCTCTGGGGCGCCCTGGCGGGAGTCCGAAGCGCGGACGCACGGGATGTCGGTGCGGTCGGACGCAACCGCGGACTCAGGCGGCGGCGGTCTCGCGGCGCATCTCCTGGGCGACCGCCTCCAGCTCGCGGCGCATCAGGCGGCGCATGCCGGTCAGTTCGGCAAGGACGCCAGGGCGGCTGACCGATTCGATGGCGATCAGCTCGAACAGACGCTGGCGAACGCTCGGATCCTGGACCACGGTGGGGAAGAGCTGGACCAGACGTTCGCACCACTCCTCGTCGGTGTGCGGGGCCGGCATGCCGGCGGCAGGCAGGGCCGGAGCAGGTTGCACGGCGGGTACGGCGCGACAGCTCAGCGATTCATCGATCAGCGCCTTGACCTGATCGACGCTGAGGCGTTCGAGGGCTTCGTTGCCCGACATCGCCGGCAGGACCATGGCCATGCGCTTGGTCAGCGACTCGTCGATCAACCGGCGCACCTGCTCGGCGGTCATCGGTTCGAGCGCCGCCCCGGACATGCCGGCGGACTTGGTGGTCGCCGAGTCGTTGACGGTGGTGCTGACGGCCGGGCCGTCGGTGGCGGCGTCACCACTGACCGCGGCAGCCGGCGACGGAGTCAGCGATTGCGCGACGCGGGTCGACGGCGGCACCGTCTCGGGGCGCGTGCACAACCCGGAAGGGGGCAGGCCGGCAACCAAGCGGCCACCCGATGGCAGATCGGCTTCCAGACGGGTGAGCCAGCTGGCGTCGATCTCGCCCGGCGCCGGCAGCGCGGCTGGCACCACCTCGGCGCGCTGCAGACGTTCGGTGAGGTGGACGATCTGGCCTTCGAGCTGCTGCAAGCGGCTGGCCAGGCGGTCTTGGGCCTGGTGGGCGATTTCAAGCAGCAGGTGCAGTTCGTTGGCAGTGGGCGATTCCTCGGCATCGCCGGTCGCCGGCATCAGCTGAGCGGACGGGGCCGGCGTGACATCCGCTGCTGCGGATCTCGCTGGCGCCCCCTGCGACGAAGCCGCGGCCACCGGCTGCAGCGGCGAGGCGGACGGTGCAGCAGCTGTCGCGCTGGCGGAATCCTCGCCGACCGGGCGTGCCGTGGTGACGACCATCGCGCGATCGGCTGAGGGAACCTCGCCATCGATGGTCACCGGGGCGTGGCGGTGGGTGGCGCGCTGCACCGCCGGCAGGCTGCCCGAATCGGACGACAGCTCACCACCGTACAGCGTCTCGCGCAGGCTGCGCACCTGGCGTTCGAGATCATCGAGGCGATTGCGCAGCAGATCGGGCTCGCCTGCCGTCGCCACCGGGGTCGCACTGGCGAGCGCCTGGCGCACATCCCGGTCCCAGGGCCGCGCGGCGATGACCTGGGCGAGTTCGCGTGCGAACTGTTCCCTGACGCGGCGTTCGAAGTCGATCAGCCGGGTGTCGACCACCGCCAACACCTGACCCTGCTGGCGGACCAGGGCGGTCTCCGCCGCCGCCACCGCGACGGTCAACGGAGGGGACGGCGGGGCGACGCCGTGGGCCAGGCGTCCGGCGGTCTCCAGCAGGTCGCCGCAGATCGCCTGGACATCGCCTGACGAACCTTCGCGCAGACGGTTTTCGGCAAAGGCGAGCTGACGGCCCAGCGGCGCGATGTCGACGCCGAGGTCGCGCAGGGCCGCAAGGCGCTGCTGGACGATCAGGATGCTCTGATGCGCCGCGGAGAGATCGGATGCGCCCATGGCCCCCACCTGCACGGCAGGACGCCGCGCAGGTCCAGTAACGGTGCATCCGGCGGCGACTTGAGCGGGAGTTGATGCAGGCAACTGGCTGACCGCCGGTGCGCCGTTCGATGCGATCTTCCCAGAAGGCACATCCGCGAGCAGCCCGGCGGGGCCCCAGGTCTGAGCAGTGACGCCCGCTTTACAACTGGGCCAATCGCACCAGCCGGGCCGCCAGCCGGGTGAGCAGGTCGTCCCGATCGGCAGCAAGTTCCACCCCGTCGCCATCGACCAGTGCCTGGACGGAGCCACACAGGCTGTTGGCCACGACCAGGGCGGCGCCGGTACGCAGGCGCAGGGCATCGGCGCTGGCCAGCACGGTGGTGCGATCCTCGTACTTGAAGCCGACGATCGGCCCGACCAGCCCCCAGCCGCGCAGGACGTCGATGAGCTTGCCGGCCGGACGCAGCCGGATGACCAGTTCGTCGGCTCCCGAGGGGATCTTGGTACCGGGCGCGTACGTCGTGGTGAGTCCGCCACGCACGCTGTCGACGCGGTCGATCTGGTAGTCGTTCACCGCCGCCGACATCACCACCACGCCGTCGCGATGGTCAGCGATCCAGGCGCGCAGCGCGTCATCCAGGCCGGCGCGGTCGAGATAGCGCACCGCCGATACGCCAGCGCTGCTGCAATCTTGACCCAGCAGCAGGTCGCTGGACACGCCGACCGTCGCCAGGCTCCGATGCAGGGCCAGCGCGCTGCGGCCACTGGCACGCACGCTCAGGTAGCGCACCGCGTCGACGCTCAACCGCGGCGCACCGCCGACCAGGAGGATGGGGCGCATGGCGGCATGGTGTCGGGAAGGGCGAGGGGTCCAGACGTGCGCCGGCGCCGTCGATGGATCGCTTGCCTGGCGCTGGGATTGCGTTCTGGCGTGGGGTGCCGCTGGTCACTGGCCCAGGCCAGGAGCGGCACTGAGACGGTCACAGTGATAAAAACTGCCGTTTTCTAACCTTAGAACCCGATGACAGCCACCCTGCGCGACGTCGCCGCCCGTTGCGGCACTTCGATCCACACCGTCAGCAAGGTGCTGGGGGGCAAGCCCGGTTTCGCGGTCGATACCCGCGCCCGTGTGCTGGCGGCGGCGCACGCCCTGGGTTACCGCCCGAGCGCATTCGCACGCGCCGTGCGCTCGGGTCGGACCGGCCAGATCGGCCTGCTGTCGGGCACCGGCGCGCCCAGTTTCCATATCCCGCCCAGTCTGCTCGGCGGCCTGGTCGATGGCTTGCAGCGCCATGGCCTGCACCTGCTGCCCTCACGGTTGCCCGAACCGACCCTGGCCGATGGCAGCGCCCTGCCCTCGGTGCTCGACTGCCTGCACGTCGACGGCGTGCTGGTGAACTACCAGTTCGCGGTGCCGCCGGCGATGCAGGCGGTGCTCGACAAGAACGCCCTGCCCGCCCTGTGGCTGAACACCCTGCGCGAGCACGACTGCGTGCGGCCCGACGACCACGGCGCCGGCCAGCAGCTGGCGACGCATCTGCTGGCGCTCGGTCATCGTCGCATCGCCTACGTCGACCAGTTGCACCACGGCGGGCCCAACGACCACTACAGCGCCGAGCATCGTCGCGCCGGCTGCGCTGAGGCCCTGCGTGCCGCCGGTCTCGAATTGCGCTGCGTGGTCGGCTTCGCCAACGAGCAGGGCCGCGCCGCCGCCGCCCGCGCGCTGATCATCGGACCGGGCCGCCCGACCGCGGTGATCTCCTACGCCGGTCCGGCGCTGCTGCCGGTGTGGCTGGCCGCGATGGCCGCCGGGATGCAGGTGCCGCGCGATCTGGCGCTGGCGACCTTCGAGGACGAAGGCATCGAGTCGCTCGACGGAACGCCGGCGCGCGCCATCAATCCGTGGAGCGCGGTCGGCCGCTGTGCCGCCGACGAGATCGTCCACCGCCTGCGCGACGGAGCCGCGCGCACAGCGGTGACGGTGCCCTTCACGCTGCTGCCCGGCCGCTGCCTGCCACCTCCATCCGGAGAACCGTCATGACTCGAACCGCCCTGCTCGCCCTGTGCGCGCTCGTCCCCCTGGTCCGCCTCGCGCCGCTCGCCGCCGGCGATGCTCCGGTGATCGGCGCCGTGCTCGATCCCGCCCGCGCCATCGCCTACCCGCCGGCCGGCAACGTCATCGTCGACGTCACCAAGCCGCCCTACTCGGCCAAGGGCGACGGAGTCGCCGACGACACCGACGCCTTGCAGCGCGCCTTGGCCGATCACATGGGCCAGCACCGCATCATCTGGCTGCCCAAGGGCACCTACCTGGTGTCGAAGACGCTGAAATGGTCGAAGAAGAACAGCAAGGGCGGCGAGGCCTGGGGATTCAATTTCGTGCAGGGCGAGGGTGCCGGCCGTTCGGTGATCCGTCTGAAAGACGCCACCTTCACCGATGCCGCCAAGGCGCAGACCATCATGTGGTGCGGCGGCTTCGGTTCGGCCGACTGGTTCCACAATTACATCGAGGACGTCGGCTTCGATGTCGGCAAGGGCAACCCCGGGGCCATCGGCTTGCAGTTCTACTCCAACAACTCCGGCGCGGTCCGCCGCGTCCGCATCACCTCGGGTGACGGTGCCGGCGCCATCGGACTCGATCTCGGCCATCGCGACATGAACGGCCCGCTGCTGGTCCGCGATCTCGAAGTGGTCGGCTTCGCCACCGGCATCCGCTGCGGCGCCGCGGTCAACAGCCAGACCTTCGAACGCATCACCCTGCGCAACCAGACCGTCAACGGCTTCGTCAACGGTGGCCAGTGCGTGGCGATGCGCGGCCTGCTCTACGAAGGCGAGGCCACCGCGGTGCGCCTGACGTCGGGCCTGCTCGCACTGCTCGATTCCCGCTGCACCGGCCGCGGCGCCGCCGCCCAGAAGCCGGCGGTGGTCGGCAAGGGCCGGGCGTTGCTCGTGCGCGATCTCACCACCACCGGCTACCAGAGCGCGCTGACGGTCGAGGGCGGCGCCCCGGTGCCGGCGGGCGCCGTGATCACCGAATACCTCGCCGCCGCCCCGACCAGCCCCTTCCCCTCGCCGGCCGCCTCGCTGCGCCTGCCGGTGCGCGAGACCCCGGACCTGCCCTGGGACCCCTTGGACAAGTGGGCGGTGGTCGACGATTTCGGCGCCGATCCCAAGGGCGGCGGCGACTCCTCCGATGCCATCCAGAAGGCGATCGATTCCGGCGCCACCACGGTGTTCCTGCCCGGGTGCTACTCGCTCGCCAAACCCATCGAACTGCGCGGCGCCGTGCGCCGGCTGATCGGTGCCGGCAACTGGATCAACTACGGAAAGCGGCAGCCGCTGTGCATCCGGGTCGCCGACGGCACCGCGCCGGTGGTGTCACTTGAACACCTCCAGCACATCGGCGGCGGCATCGAAATCGCCACCGCCCGCACCGTGGTCATCCGTAGCGCCGAATCCAAGCACATCACCTGCGTCGGCCCGGGTGAAGCCGGCGAGCTGTTCCTGGAGGACATCTGCACCGATGCCCTGGTCATCCCGCGCGGCAAGTCGGTGTGGGCGCGCCAGCTCAACATCGAGAACCAGGGCAACCACCTGAGCAACCGCGGCGCGCTGTGGGTGCTCGGCTACAAGACCGAGCGCGGCGGCACCCTGCTCGAAACCGTGGACGGCGGCCAGAGCGAGGTGTTCGGCACCTTCTCCTACACCACCACCGCCGGCGGCCTGGCGCCGATGTTCATCACCCGCGACGCCGCGGTGTTCGCGTTGTTCGGGGAGATCTGCTTCACCGGCGACCCGTTCAAGACGCTGATCACCGAGACCCGTGGCGGCGAGACGCGCACGATCACCCGGGGTGCTGGCGGCACCACGCCGTATTCGGGGTGGTTGAAGAAGTAGGCCACCGCGACCGGGCGGGATTTTTCGCGGACACGGAGGCGATTGCGCTCGCATTGCGGTCGCCCGCGCAGCTTGCACCCAGCGGCGATTGCAAACCCGGCGAACGGATACTAAGAACCCCCGACCAAGCGTTGCCGCGACCGCGACGCTGACGGGGAAATGCGATGGACGCATCAACGATCGCGGCTCCGGCCCAGTCCGACGAGCGCGCCCAGCGCACCGGACAACGTCTGGTCACCATCCTCGCCGAGGATGGCCCCGGCTGCCTGTCGATCGCCGCCACCAGCCTGCGTCCGGCCGACGTCGCTGCCGCCTTCGAAAGCCTGGACGACAAGCAGCGCCGCGACCTGTTCATCGCCCTGCCCCCGGAATTCGCCAGTCAGGTCCTCGAAGAGCTGCGCCCGCAGAGCCGCGACCATCTCCTCGCTGAGAGCGATGATGAGCACCTGGCCAAGGTGCTCAGCGAATCGTCGGCTGACGACGCCGTCTACTTCCTCGACCACCTCGACGACGACCGCGCGCAGCATCTGCTGAGCAAGCTCGAAGATCAGTTGCGCAACCAGATCGGCGAGCAGTACGAACTGCCCGACCGCTCGGCCGGCCGCCTGATGAAGCGCGACGTGGTCACCTTGCGCAGCTTCATGACCGCGGCCCAGGCCATCGACCGTCTGCGCGCCAACGGATCAACGGCACCGAGCGCGCTCTACGTCATCGACGCCGACGGCCGGCTGGTCGGCGTGCTCGCCTTCCGCCAGCTGGTGTTCGCGCCGCCCGGCACCCTGGTCTCGGCGCTGATGGACCGCGATCCCCTCACCGTCCGCCCGGAGACCGACAAGGAGGAGGTCGCGCGCATCCTGCAAAAATACCACCTGCTGGCGGTGCCGGTGGTCGACGACAAGAACCGCATCCACGGCGTGGTCACCTGGGACGACGCGGTCGAGGTGCTTGAAGCCGCCGCCGAAGCCGACCTGCTCTCCATCGCCGGCACCTCCGAACGTTCCGCCGACAACGAGACGACCTTGCGCCGCGCCTGGCTGCGCCTGCCCTGGCTGACCATCACCGCCATCGGCGGCTTCATCAACGCCAACGTCATCGCCGCTGCCGGTGCCGGCCTGGAAAAACAGATGATCCTGGTCGGTTTCATGCCGCTGGTCGGCGCCATGGGTGGCAACATCGGCTTGCAGTGCTCGACGGTGACCGTGCGCGGCCTGGCCACCGGCGCCATCGGTCCAGGCAGCCTGATGGCCAGCGCGGTGCGCGAGGTCTCGACCGGCATCCTGCTCGCCCTGGCCATGGCCGTGGTCTGCGGCCTGGGCGCCGCCGGAGTCGCCCTGGTCCAGCACCAGCCCGCCACCCTCGGTCTGCTGGTCGGCATCTCATTGTTCCTCGCCGTCCTCCTCGCCGCCGGGCTCGGCGTGATCATTCCGCTCGCCTGCACCCGCTTCCGCATCGACCCCGCGCTCGCCGCCGGCCCGTTCATCACCATGCTCAACGACGTGTCGGGCTACGCGATCTACATCGCGACGGTGAACGCGCTGCTGCGGGTGCTCTAGCAGGCTGATGAAAAACTCCGTTCTCCATCAGCCTGCTGCCTTCGCGCTCCCCGGGGGCGACCTGCGGTCGCTATTTTCCCCGGGAAACGCGAAGGGAGCTTTTTATCCAGGGGGGCAGA
>Ga0163144_10003590_pt1 | contig 35309 bp, 36 predicted proteins | sample OliLak19BULKMAT1_FD_123175 | JGI IMG/M metagenome (GOLD analysis project Ga0163144, IMG submission 123175) | Freshwater microbial mat bacterial communities from Lake Vanda, McMurdo Dry Valleys, Antarctica - Oligotrophic Lake LV.19.BULKMAT1 | ecosystem: Environmental > Aquatic > Freshwater >...
CGCTGTGGGCGGCGATCAAGGTGACGCGGGAGAAGAAGGCGGCCTGAAATCGGAAGGCAGCGGCACACGAAGTGTTCCGCAAAACCGCGGCAGCTGTGCCGGAGCGTGTGCCGCGACGCGCCGATTCGCGCAACGCTTCAAGGGGTTGGGCGGTCGCAGCGACACAACGCCGACGTCCTGTCGACACCGGCCCGAATCGCGGACCTGTTCGGAACCGTTCGGCAAATCGATTTCGGCAAACACTGAAATTGTCCTCTCGAAATACTCTCTCTGGGTCTTTCCCGCACAACTCCTGACACTCGAAACGATAGTCAGAAGTTGTCCGGACTTGTGCGCTCCTCACGCGGATTCAGAGTCTCATGTAATCGGCAAGACCCTCCACGGGTCGAAGAGGCCGATGGTCACGTGGCATCGCCCGAGTAGCCCAGGGCGACGGGAGGGCTGGCCGGGTTTCTCCCGGCTTCTTACGCGGAGGCACTGGAGTGACCTTCCAGGGGCTCGGCTGGGTCTTGCGTCCTGCACGATGCAGTCGAGTCGGCCGGGCGTGTCCGCCAAAGAGTTTACGGCTGCGCGCGTATGATCGATTCGCGTCAGATTTGCGACAGTCTCCCGGGACGGCCGGATAGGGGAGACCAACGACTATGTTATTGATCGGCGGGGACTACGCCCACGCCCCAGTGGCACCGCGACCGCGTCCTTGAACTTGGCCCCTTGCATCGCCCGCGTGGAGAGCGGGACGCCACCCGGTCACGACAAGGAGCCGTCCCGGGCAAGTGAACGGGCGGCTCGGCCTCTTGGACAAGCCTCGTGCGACGATAGCGAAAACATAGGGCGGATCCTGCTGAACCTGTGAATCGCGGATTGCAAATCAGCATCGCGGAATTCGCCGGGCTGCTGGCGGTGCTAGCATCCACCGCAGCGGTCGCCTGCGGTGCGCGGGCGAACCTTGTTCAAGTCCGGGCCGCGACGGAGTAAGGTTGGCCATGACCTCCGACCCCAAGACCCCTGCCGCCCCGTCCGATCTCGCCACCGCCCTCGCCGCTTCGCTGAAGGCGATCGACGACGACTACACCGAGGAGATGCGCGAGCTGCGCGCGCTCTTCGAGGAGGCCAGGGCCGAGGCCGGGAAGGACGAGCCCGACGGCCAGAAGCTCAAGGCGCTGCTGGCCGACGCCAACGAAATGGCCCGCACCTTCGCCACCCTCGATCCGGCTTGGCAGGCTGTGCAGCGCGTCGCCCGGTTGTTCGGAATCCTCTAGCGCCGGCGTCTTCGTCCGCCCTGCGAGTTTTTTTCGGCGGTTTTGGCCGCAATTTGGCGTGTCGGAGGTGCCAGACGGCCAATATAATGAAAAGCTGTGATCCCAGAGTAGAGACGAGGAAGATCCGGGCCAACGGACAATCCGGGGACCGAAACGCGAGCGGAATGGACCAGAAATGACCGACATCAGCTACAGTTCACCGAAGACGATCGACGAGGCGGTCAGCGCCATGGTCGCGGCCAAGGGGGCCGGACGCATCCTGGCCGGCGGCACCGACCTTCTGGTGCAGTTGCGGGCCGGCTTCGTGAAGCCCGGCAGCATCATCGTCGACATCAAGAAGATCGCCGAGATGACCAGCATCGAGGACAAGGGCGGAGGCTCCTTCAGGGTGGGCGCCGCCGTCACCGGCATGCAGCTTCACGACCATGCGACCTTCGGGAAGGCCTGGCCCGGCGTGCTCGAGGCCGTCAACCTGATCGGCTCCAAGCAGATCCAGGGCCGCGCCTCGGCCGGCGGCAATCTCTGCAACGCCTCGCCCGCCGCCGACAGCGTGCCGGCCCTCGTTGCCGCGGGCGCCATGGTCACCGTGCAGGGCCCCAAGGGCCGGCGCGAGGTGGCGGTCGAGAAGATCCCGGCCGGTCCCGGCCGCATGACGCTGGAGCCCGGCGAGATCGTCGTCGGCTTCACCCTGCCGGCGCGACCGGCGGGGTCGTCCGACGCCTACCTGCGGCTGATCCCGCGCACCGAGATGGACATCGCCGTCGTCGGCCTCGGCGTCAGCCTCACGATGAAGGATGGCACCTGCACCGCCGCCCGCGTCGGCCTCGGCGCCGTGGCCCCCACGGTGCTGCTGGTCGAGGCCGCGGCCAAGGCGCTGGTCGGCTCCAAGCTCGACGCCGCGGCGCTGGAGGCAGCGGCCGCCGCCTGCCGCGCCGTCTGCAAGCCGATCGACGACAAGCGCGGCACCATCGTCTATCGCACCAAGATCGCCGGCGTGCTTCTCAAGCGCGCCACCGCCATTGCCGCCGCACGCGCCGCGAAAAACTGAGAGAGAACAGAGATCATGGCTAAACTTCACGTCACCACCACCATCAACGGCGAGCCGACCGAGTTCCTGTGCGAGCCGACGCAGGCCGTCCTCGACGTGCTGCGCGACCAGCTCGGCCTCACCGGCACCAAGGAAGGCTGCGGCTCGGGCGACTGCGGCGCCTGCACCATCATACTCGACGGCAGCATGGTCTGCTCGTGCCTGGTCCTCGCGGCCGAGGCCGAAGGCAAGAAGATCGACACCATCGAGGGCATGGCCAAGGGCGACCAGCTCCATGCGCTGCAGCAGAAGTTCATCGAGTTCGCGGCACTCCAGTGCGGCATCTGCACGCCCGGCTTCCTGGTGGCCTCGCGGGCGCTGCTCGAGCGCAACAACAACCCGACCGAGACCGAGGTCCGCTACTGGCTGGCCGGCAACCTCTGCCGGTGCACGGGTTACGACAAGATCGTCCGCGCGGTCATGGAAGTGGCCGCCGACATGAGGGGAGCCACGCGATGAGCAAGCAGAAGTACAAGTGGATCGGCACGCGTCCGGACCGTCCCGACGGCGCCGACAAGGTGACGGGCCGCGCCCGTTTCGGCGCCGACTTCAACATGCCCGGCCAGCTGATCGGCAAGGTGCTGCGCAGCCCGCATGCCCATGCCCTGATCAAATCGATCGACATCTCGGCCGCCGAGAAGCTGCCGGGCGTAAAAGCCGTGGTGACGTCGAAGGACTTCCCCGAGCAGCCCAACCTGATCGTCCCCACCGGCGAGATGCAGGTCAACCTGCGCGACATCACGCGCAACGTCATGGCCCGCGAGAAGGCGCTCTATGAGAGCCATCCCGTCGCCGCGGTCGCGGCCACCACCGACGCCATTGCCAATGCGGCCCTGGCGCTGATCAAGGTCGAGTACGAGGTGCTGCCGCACGTCATCGACGTCGCCGAGGCGATGAAGGACGGTGCACCGCTGCTGCACGACCATCTGATCACCGAGGGCGTGAAGCCGGTGCCGACCAAGCCGTCGAACATCGCCAAGCGCATTGACAATGTGAAGGGCGACACCGACGCCGGCTTCAAGCTGGCCGAGATCGTGGTAGAGCGCGACTACACCACCCAGCCGGTGCACCAGGGCTACATCGAACCGCATGCCTGCCTCGCCAGCATGGCCGAGGACGGCCAGGTGCAGATCTGGTCGACGACCCAGGGCCACTTCCAGGTGCGCGGCTTCTGCAGCCGGCTCCTCAACATCGAAACCTCGCAGATCCGCGTGACCCCGACCGAAATCGGCGGCGGCTTCGGCGGCAAGACCGTGGTCTATCTCGAGCCGGTCGCCGTGATGCTGTCCAAGAAGTCCGGCAAGCCGGTGAAGATGGTGATGAGCCGCGACGAGGTGTTCCGCGCCTCCGGCCCGGCGCCGGGCGGCACGGTCCACGTCAAGATCGGCGCCAAGAAGGACGGCACGATCGTCGCCGCCGAATGCACGATCGCACTGCAGGCCGGCGCCTTCCCCGGTTCGCCCGTGGGTCCGGCGTGCTGGACCAGCTTCGCCTGCTACGACATCCCCAACATCAAGGTGATCGGCTACGACGTGGTGAGCAATCGCCCGAAGGTCGCGGCCTATCGCGCGCCCGGGGCGCCGATCTCGGCGTGGGGCGTCGAATCCACCATCGACATCCTGGCGCAGGAACTGCGCATGGACCCGATCGACCTCCGCCTCAAGAACGCCGCCGCTAAGGGCACCAAGACCAGCTACGGTCCGGTGTTCGACACCATCGGCTTCGTCGAGACGCTGGAAGCGGCCAAGAAGTCCGAACACTACAAGAGCAAGCCCAAGCCGGGCATGGCGCGCGGCGTTGCGGCGGGCTTCTGGTTCAATGTCGGCGCCGATTCCAGCGCGGCGGCGCACGTGGCCGAGGACGGCACCGTCACCATCATCTCGGGCAATCCCGACATCGGCGGCTCACGCGCCTCGCTCGCCCTGATGGCGGCCGAGGAACTCGGCGTCGACTACGACAAGGTGCGGCCGGTGATCGCCGACACCAGCTCGATCGGCTTCAACTTCGTGACCGGCGGCAGCCGCGTCACCTTCGCCACCGGCCTTGCGGTGGTGAACTCGGTGCGCGACCTGATCCGCGAGTGCAAGGTGCGCGCCGCCAAGACCTGGGGCGTCGATCCCGACGGCGTGATCTGGGAGAACGGCTGCGCCAAGCCGGCCGGCAGCAACGTCGGCGAGTTCGAGCCGCTGTCGCTTGCCCAGCTCGCCGCGACCGCCGGCAAGACCGGCGGCCCGATCAACGGCCACAACCAGCTGAACGCCCAGGGTGCAGGCCCCGGCTTCGGCGTCCACATCGTCGACCTCAAGGTCGACCGCGATACCGGCATCGTCGAGATCGGCCGCTACACCGCGCTGCAGGATGTCGGCACCGCAATCCACCCGAGCTATGTCGAAGGCCAGATGCAGGGCGGCGCCGTGCAGGGCATCGGCTGGGCGCTGAACGAGGAGTACATCTATAGCGCCAAGGGCAAGCTCGATAACGCGGGCTTCCTCGACTACCGCATGCCGGTCGCCTCCGACCTGCCGATGATCGAGACCATCATCGTCGAGGTCGCCAACCCGCATCATCCCTATGGCGTGCGCGGCGTCGGCGAAGTGCCGATCGTGCCGCCGCTCGCCACCGTGGGCAACGCCATCGCGCGCGCCACGGGCGTGCGCATGACCGACCTGCCGATGTCGCCGCCGCGCGTGAGTGCGGCGCTCGATGCCGCGGCACCGAGGATGGCGGCGGAATAGCCCCACCCGGGATTTGAACGGAAATGTCGGCCCGGCTGGGCAACCAGTCCGGGCCGACTGGCGTTTAGGCTCCATGACCAAGTCCATCCCACGCGACAAGAAGAGCAGCGACAAGCAGCACCAGGCGGCTTTGCGGGTCTCGACCCAGCAGATCGCCAAGGACGCGGTCCGCGGCGGCCCAAAGACCGAGAAAAAGAACAAGCGCCCCGGCGCCGGTCACGCGCAGAAGGGTTAGAGGCCTTCCGGTCCAGATCGAATCATCTCAGACTTCATTTGATACCATAGACCTCATGCTGGGGAGCGGCCCCCAGGGTCGCGTCTCGAAGCATGGGCCACAAAGCACGTCCTGTGGCCATCCTTCGAGACGGCCGCTACGCGGCCTCCTCAGGATGAGGTAGTGCGGGACGCTTCAAGTTTAGACGGAAAAACTCTAGGACGCGAAAAGGCCCGCACCCGGAACGGGGCGGGCCTTCAGTTCGTGTCAGCGTCCTGCCAGCGATTGCCGCAGCGGAACTGCATTCATTGGCGCGCTTTTCAGCGGGTGTTTTTCAGCCGGACGTCTTCAGGTTCACGGCAGCCTCACGGCCGCGTTCGCTGGCCACTTCGTAGCTGACCTTCTGGCCCTCGTTGAGACCATTGAGGCCGGCGCGCTCGACGGCGCTGATGTGAACGAACACGTCCTTCCCGCCGCCGTCCGGCTGGATGAACCCGAAACCCTTGGTGCCGTTGAACCATTTGACCGTGCCTGTAGCCATCGTCTTTGTCCCGTTGTGCGAGCAAGCCGTCAGGATGGCGGTGCGCTCGCGGCAGCCGCCGGCAGATACCCAAAGGGAGCCGAAGTCGGACGAACCTGTCAAGCCGACCGGCGTGCACCCCGCCACGCTGAGGCCGTATTGTGAAGTGCCGGCCGGCACCCACCCCGGAGCCTTCGAATGCCCTGGTGCCTTCGATGACGGGCCGGCTCCGATCGCCTACCTTGTCGCCACGAAACGGGGGGGCTCCGATGAATCCATCACGACGATCTCTTCTGGTCGGCGCCACGGCGCTCGCGGCGGCCGAGGCGTTGGCGGCGCGCGGGGCGCAGGCAGCCGGCGGCGAGAAGATCCTGCGCCTGCAGACGCGGCAGATCGAGGTCGGCGGCAAGGCCGCGACGCGCTACGGCGTCGCCCAGCCGTCCGGCGCGGCGGGCCTCGTGCTCGACGAGGGCGATATCTTCGACGTGCGGGTCGAGAACACGCTCAAGGTGACGTCTGGCCTGCATTGGCACGGGCTCAACCCGCCGTGGCAGCAGGACGGCGTGCCCTACATCTCGGGGCCGCCGATCGCGCCCGGCCAGTCGGCCACCTACAAATTCCCGGCGGTGCCCGCGGGCACGCGCTGGATGCACTCGCACTTCGGCCTGCAGGAGCAGGACCTGCTGGCGGCGCCCCTGATCATCCGCGAGACCGAGGCGATCAGGAGCGGCCGGCAGGAGGTCGTCGTGCTGTTCGAGGATTTCTCCTGGAGCAAGCCCGCGACGATCCTCGAGAAGCTGCGCCGACCCCCGTCTGGTGGCATGGGGCCCGGCGGCATGGAGATGTCGGGACCCGACTACAACGACGTCGACTACGACGCCTATCTCGCCAACGACCGCACCCTGGCCGACCCTCAGGTGGTCGACGTCGAGCGCTCGGGCGAAGTGCGGCTGCGGCTCATCAACGGATCGGCGTCGACCAACTTCACCATCGATCTCGGCGCCGACGAAGGCACGCTGCTCTCCATCGACGGCAATCCGGTGGAGCCGCTGAAGGCCAGCCTCTTCCCGCTCGCCACCGCGCAGCGCGCCGACATACTGGTGCGCCTGCTGGGCGACGGACGGTCTGTGCCGGTGCTGGCGCGTGGCGAGGGCCGCCGGCTTCAGGCAGGCATCGTGCTGCGCCCGCGCGGCGCCGCGATCGCCAAAATTCCCACGGAAGGCGCCGTCGACGGCCCCGCCGTCGGACTGAAGCAGGAGGTGCTGCTGCGCGCCACCCGGCCGCTGGCGGCGCGGCGCGTCGACCGCTCGGTCCCGGTCGGCCTCACCGGCAGCATGATGGGCTATAGCTGGTCGATGCCGGTCCACGACATGACCGGCGCGCCGGTCACGGTCGTGCGCGGCGAGCGTGTCGAACTGGTGATGCACAACGAGACCATGATGGCGCACCCCATGCACCTGCACGGGCATTCGTTCCAGGTGACGGAGATCAACGACCGCAAGCTCGCCGGCGCCCTGCGCGACACCGTCCTGGTCCCGCCCCAGGCCACGGTGAAGGTCGCCTTCGATGCCGACAATCCCGGCATCTGGGCCTATCACTGCCACAACCTCTATCACATGGCCGCCGGCATGTTCACGACGCTGGTCTATCGCGGCTTCACCTGACGAGAGTGGGCGTCACGAGAGTGGGCGTCAGCGCGAGCCCGGCGTCACGCGACCGTAGGCGCCGCTCGCGCGGCCGTTCCAGCCGTAGCCGACGTAGCCGCCGACGGCATCGTAGAGATAGTCGAAGCCCTCGAAGAACATGCGACCGGTGTTCACGAACACGCCGGGGTCGCGCACGACGACCACCCTCTCGGGATGCATCGGATTGCCTCTGTCGCCGACCGCGACCTGGTAGAACCCGCCGGGACCGCCCTGCCCTCCCAGCCACATCTCGATCCGCGTTCCTTCCGGCACGCGCGCGCCACGCGTCAGCGGACTGCCGGGCGGCGGCGACAGGAACATGTAGTTGATGCCGGTGTCGGGCAGGCTGGTGCCGGTGCCGGTCACGCCATCGACCGAGACGGTGAGCGGGGCGGCGTTCCACTGCGTGAGGCCGCCCGCCGAGTTCGTGCCCTTGGGCGAAAGCTTCACGAAGGCAAAATTGCGCGTGAGCGCGGTGCTCATGCCGAGATGGATGCCGGTGCGGGTGACGATGTAACCGGCACGCAGCGAACCCGGCTGCGTGATGTTGACGAAGGGATTGCGCGGCGCCGTATCGTCGGTGCCCTGGGCCGCGGCGCGGTCGAAGCCGACACCCATGAAGGACACACCGCGCGGGCGCGGGTTGGGCTCGCAGTCGCGCGCGTTGCGCAGGCAGGTGATGCGGTCCACCCGCAGGATCTGAACGCGGGCCGTCGCTGCCGGCCTATCGTCGTTGTGCAGGATCTCGACATCGGTCGTGTAGTGGGTGCCGTGCAGGACGCGCCCACTGCTGTTGTAGGTAAGCTGGCCCGGTCCGTCGTTGGTATCGCCCGATCCGGGCTCGTAGTGGTCGGCCGACACGACGATGCCGGTCGAGCCGGTGTCCATGCCGAAGCGCCGCGGCGGCGCACCTTTCAGCTTCAGGCGTATCTCGGGCACGTGCTCCAGGCGGATCGGGCCGTTGGCGAAGGGAATCTCGATCGTGCCGAGGCCGCCGTACTGGCTCGAAGGATGGCCCTGCGCCCAAGCAGGGCCGGTGCCGGCCAACAGGCAGGCGGCGACGATGAACGCAGGACCTGGCCTGCCTGGCGTGACCGACATGAACTTCCCCCCAACATCAGTCGCGCGGTGGCGACCACATTTTCATCAACGGTCCGTCCGATCCGTAGACCGGATCCTGGCGCGGCCGGGCAACGTCTGCAATCGCTGCAACGGCACTGGCATGGTCGATCTGTCCCGGGCGCTTCTGATCGAAGTCCGAATTGTCGGGATAGGCGCCGACCACCAGCAGGTCGGCGCTGGCCGACACGCACCGATGGCCGGTCCCGGCCGGCAGCACGACGACGTCTCCTGCCTCGACATCGAGTTCCTGGCCACGGGCGCCGCCAAACTGCACGCGCGCCCGGCCGCGGGCGATGCCCAATACCTCGTGCGTGCGCGTGTGGAAGTGCAGGAAGTCGTAGATGCCGTTGCGCCAGGACCTGCCCCAGCCGTGGGCGGCGAAGGCCTCCTCGAACGGCACCGCCGGATCGCGGGCGGCGACGTCGAAGGCACGGCGATAGACCAGCAACGGCAACGCCGGGTTGTTTGGCGTCTCGCCGTCATCGGCAAAGCGGCAGGCCTGCGGTGGTGCTTGGTCCATCATGGGCATCGGGCGCTCCCCGGAGTGAATCCGCCACGGCGTTATTAGCGCGCGGCGGTGCGGCCGGCCAGCCGGGACGCCCCCGCGCGTTTCGGGCATGATGCCAGCAAGACGGAGGAAACGTCGTTTGAGCCCCATTGAAATATCGCTGCTGAGCTTCGTGCTCATGCTTGGCGGCGCGGCCACCGGATCCCTGTTGCGACGCGCCCTGCCGGATCATCACCTCGACGATCACGCCAAGGACATCGTCCGCCTGGGCGCGGGACTCGTTGCCACCATCTCGGCCCTGGTGCTGGGCCTGCTGATCAGTTCGGCCAACACTTCCTTCGAAGCCCAGCGCAACGAAGTGAGGCAGATGGCGGCCAACATCATCCTGCTCGACGAGCTGCTCGAACGGTACGGGCCGGAGGCGCGGCCGATCCGCCAGACGCTCCGCGCCGCCATCGAGCCCCTGGTGTTTCAGCTCTGGGGCGAACTGGGCGCGCGCGGTCCCCAGTCCATGGCCACGGAACCCAGCGGCAATGCCTCGCGCGCCTACATGGCGCTGCACGAGCTCGTGCCGCAGACCGACGCACAGCGTTCCATCAAGAGTCAGGCGATCCAGACCGCGACCGACACCCAGAGGTCGCGGCTGATGCTGTTCGAGCGCTCGCACGCGGGCATCCCGGCGCCGTTCCTGGCCATCCTGATTTTCTGGCTGACGATGATCTTCGTCAGCTTCTGCCTGTTCTCCCCGCTCAATCCGACCTCCATCGTCGCGTTGATTCTGATCGCCCTGTCGGCATCGGGCGCGATCTTCCTGATCCTCGAAATGGGCCAGCCGTTCGACGGGCTGATGCAGATTTCCAATCGGGCGCTGCGCACCGCGCTCGCGCCTCTCACCCCGTAGCAGGCAGCGGAACGGGCCGATATTGGGGCTTGTCCAAAGTTTCGAAAATCTATGTAATTTCGACACAAGGCGGCAACAAGCCGCCGGACAAGGGAGGAACGATGCAAGCTGGCCTCAATCGCCGGATGTTGCTGCTGTTTGCTGGAGGCTCCGTTGCCATGGCGACGGGCGCGCGCGCCCAGGGCACCTTTCCGTCGAAGCCGATCCGGATCGTGCACGGCTACGGGCCGGGCTCGAACCCGGACACCATCGCACGCGTCATCTCGCCGAGCCTGATCGAGACGCTGGGCCAGAGCGTGATTGTCGAGCCCAAGCCCGGCGCCGGCGAACGCATCGCCGCACAATATCTCATGAGCCAGCCCGCCGACGGCTATACGCTCTATCTCATCACCGGCGGCGCCAACGTCATCAGCGCGACCGATCCGCAGACGCCCTTCAACACGCTGAAGGACTTCTCCTACGTCTCGACCATCACGCTCTTCCCCTTCGTCCTGGTGGTCGGCGCCAACTCGCCGATCAAGAATTTCGCCGACCTGCTGGCCGCCGCCAGGGCCAACCCGGGCAAGCTCAACTACGGCCACAGCGGCGTCGGCAACACGCTGCATCTCGCCGTCGAGTATCTGAAGGCGCTGACGGACATCAAGATCGAGCCGGTTGCCTACAAGGACACCGGCCAGCAGATCGCCGACGTGATCAGCGGCCGCCTCGACTTCGCGATCAGCACTTTCACGGGCTACCACGCCGCGCTGGCCAACAAGCAGGTGCGCGCGATCGGCGTCACCTCGAAGGAGGTCTGGCCGCTCAATCCCAACGTGGAGCCGATCGGCGCCGTCGTGCCGGGTTACGAGGTCGTCTCCTGGCTGGGCCTCGCAGCACCTGTGGGTCTGCCGACCGACATCGCCGACAAGCTCGCCAATGCCGTCGCCGTCGCCGTGGCGCGGCCGGACGTCAAGGCCCGCCTGGAAGGCATGGGCAACGAGGCCCGTGCCAGCACGCCGGCGGTCTTCCGTGCCCGCGTCGAGACCGACTATGCCAAGTGGAAGCCGCTGGCCAAGTTCGTGACCCCTTCTTAGGTCGCGCGCTTCAGGTCGGGCGTTCTGGTGCGGCTACCAGTTGTGCCAGCCGTTGTGCCAACCGCCGTTGCCCCAACCACCGTTGTGCCAACCGCCATTGCCCCAGCCGCCGTTATGCCAACCACCGTTGCGCCAGCCGCCGTTGCCCCAACCGCCATTGTGCCAGCCGAACAGGTCGCCCAGGAGTCCGCCGTTACCCCAACCGCCGTTGTGCCAGCCGTTGCCCCACCAGGCGAGCTGCACGTTGTCGTCGCCGGAAGCCTGATCCGTGTCGCCGGCCTTCGGGACCTCGACGACGACGGAGATGGAATTGCGGATGGCTTCGAGGCGAAGCGCCACCGATTCAGGGGTTCCCTTGGCCGGCGCGCTGTCGCTGGATTTCGCGGCCGAGGCATCGGCCGCGGCCAGGCTCATCGACAGTCCCAGGATTCCCGACGGCAGCAAGGCTGCCAGGGCCCGCAACGAGCGACGGTCCTGCGCCATGATCAATCCCCTCGATCAGTCCCAGGCGGCGTCGACGATGCGGCCATCCTCCGACAGAACCAGGGTCAGCCGGTTCGGATCGAAGGCATAGCTCGGAATCCCGTCGGTCGGCTTGATGACCCGCAGGTTCCACGGCAGATCGGCTTCGCGCACGACACTGTCGGCTGCGGCACCTGCCGGCGACTGCGCGCCCTTGGCCACGAAGAACTTGCCGCGGCACTTGGCGCAATCTTCCTTGGGCGCCGCGATCTCGGCATAGCCCGGCAGGGTCTTCAGCGTGATCGCATTGGTACCCGAGCGCACCCGCACGCCCTTGTAGGGATGGCCTTTGTCGACCGGCAGCAGCGCCTCGAACGGCATGAACGGACCCAGCGGCGCCGGGCTCGTCGGCACCGTCCCCTGGAAGATCAGGTCGAGGATGCCGTCGACCGGCTCGCCCTGTGTGATCGGAATCAGATGCGGCGAAGACCAGGCGGACGACGACACCAGGCCACGGACGCGGATCAGATCGAAGCCGCCGGCGCGCTCCGAGCGCAAGACCTCGACGCTGGTCACCATCGTGACTGGCCACGGCGTCACGTCGGCCGGCGGTCCACTGGCCGACGGTGGCGGCCCGCCGGACTGGGACTGTGACGGGGACTGCGCCTGGGCGCCCAGCGTCCAGGCCACCGCGGACAAGCAAACAATGGCGAAGAGTGTGCTTCTGTTCATGGCTTCCTCGTCCGTTACCAGTTGTGGAAGCCGTTGTGCCAGCCCCCGTTGCCCCAACCACCGTTGTGCCAGCCGCCACCACCGTTGCCCCAGCCGCCATTGTGCCAGCCGCCGCCACCGTTGCGCCAACCGCCATTGCCCCACCAGGCGAGCTGGGGACCGGCCTGGTCCAGCGTCTCGCCCTCGACCGACGGTACCGTCACGACAACTGACACGGAATTGCGGATGGCCTCCAGACGAAGCGCCACCGATTCAGGCGTTCCTTTGGCGGGCGTACTGCCGGTGGATGTCGCCGCCGACGCATCGGCTGCTGCCAGGCTCATCGACAGTCCCAGGATTCCAGACGGCAACAAGGCCGCCAGAGCTCTTAGCGCACGACGATCTTCGGCCATGTCATCTCCCACTCAAATCAATCCCAGGCGGCATCGACGATGCGGCCATCCTCCGACAGAACCAGGGTCAGCCGGTTCGGATCAAAAGCATAGCTCGGCAGTCCCTCGGTCGGCTTGATGATCCGCACGTTCCACGGCAGGTCGGCTTCACGCACGACGCTGTCGGCCGCAGCACCTGCCGGCGGCTGCGCGCCCTTGGCCACAAAGAACTTGCCGCGGCACTTGGCGCAGTCTTCCTTGGGCGCCGCGATCTCGGCATAGCCCGGCAGGGTCTTCAGCGTGATGGCGTTGGTCCCCGAGCGCACGCGCACGCCCTTGTAGGGATGGCCGGTAGCGACCGGCAGCAAGGCTTCGAACGGCATGAACGGACCCAGCGACGCCGGCGTCGTCGGCACCGTGCCCTGGAAGATCAGGTCGAGGATGCCGTCGACCGGCTCGCCCTGCGTGATCGGGATCAGATGCGGCGAAGACCAGGCGGACGACGACACCAGGCCACGGACGCGAATGATGTCGAGGCCGCCGGCACGTGCCGAGCGCAGGACCTCGATGCTGGTCACCATCGTGACCGGCCACGGCACGACCGCGGCAGGCGGTCCACCGGCTGACTGTGGCGGCGGTGGCCCACCCGACGCAGGCTGGGCCTGGGCGCTGAGCGTCCAGGTCGCGGCGGACAGGCACGCAAGGGCGAAGATCAAGGACTTGTTCATGGCATCCTCGGTGGCTGCGCCGATGAGGCGGCGGGTTGGGCGGCGGATTGGGCAATGGCAGACAGACCGTCGTCAGGCAGGCTTTGCTCGAACTTGTCGAAGGCTTCCAGGATCAGGTCGGTCGGCACCATCTGGGTGAGCGTGCAGAACGACGTCGTCGTGCTGTCGAACCGGCCGTTCTCGAAGAACTTGTTCACCGGGGCGCCGCCACCGCAGACGGAGAAGTACTCGCAGTGGGCGCGGCATGCCTCGACGCCTTTTGTGATGTCACGCAAGAATGCCGAGTCGACGCTGGCCTGGTAGATCTCGGCCAGCGACTGGCGGTTGATGTTGCCTAGCAGGAAGTCGTTGTAGTCGGCGTTCTTGTAGCCCAGCAGCTCCGGCGAGAAGCTCGAGACGTTGCCGTGGCTGTCGACGTTGATCATGCCCAGCGGCTCGACCTGGATGTTGCGCGCACGCACGCCTTCGGGGCGGAACACGCGCGGCAGGGCATGGTCGATCTCGCGCACGAACTTCACGCGCCCGCCGGCCCGCGCGAGATGCCAGAAGGTCCGCAGGAAGGTCTCGTAGCGCTGGCGGAGCTCGGCGCCCTGGAACAGATCGGAGACGTAGTCGCCCTCCGACTCCTCGACATTGAAGCAGACGTGGTCGATGCCTTCGGAGACGTAGAACGCCAGCATTTCCTCCGGCATCTCCAGGCTGGCGCGCCCCAGCACCGAGAGGATGTGGAACGGGTATCCGGCGTCACGCAGGCGGCGGACGCCGGCGATTGTCTTGTCGAAGGTGCCGGCGCCGCTGCGCGTCTTGCGGTTGGCGTCGTGCAGCTCGCGCGGACCGTCGATGCTGATGCCGACGCCGACGTTCCATTCCTTGAAGAAGTCGCACCACGCGTCGTCGATCAGCATGCCGTTGGTCTGGAACGAATGCCTCACCCTGACCGGCCAGGGTCCATCATTGGGCCGCAGCCGCTCGATCGTGGCGAAGGCCTCGCGATAGAACGCGACGGGCACGGCCAGCGGTTCGCCGGCATGCCACAGAACGGTGAGTTCGGGATTGTTCCAGCCCGAGGCGAACAGCTCGGTGAAGAGCTTGGTCACCGTCGACTGGGCAATGACGTGCTTGTTGCTGCGATCGGGCAGGTAGCAATAGGAGCAGTTGATGTTGCAGAACGGCGTCGGCTGGATGATCACCATCTCGACTTCAGGCCGGCCGACCGGCGCCAGCAGGGGAGAAAAGCTCTGCACGTCGCGGCCGGCTTACCAGTTGTGCCAGCCGTTGCCCCAGCCGCCGTTGTGCCAGCCACCGTTGCCCCAACCGCCATTGTGCCAGCCGCCGTTGCCCCAACCACCGTTGTGCCAACCACCGTTGCCCCAGCCACCATTGTGCCAACCCCAGCCGCGATGCCAGCCGTTGCCCCACCAGGCGAGCTGGGTCTCCGGTTCGCCGTCGGCAGTCTCGGTGCCGTCGCCGATCGGCTTCGCGACCACCGAAATGGAATTGCGGATTGCCTGGAGGCGCAGCGCCACCGAGCCCGGATCCTTCGACGTACGCTCGCCGGTCGAGGTCGCAGCCAAGCTGTCGGCCGAGGCGAGGCTGATGGAAAGGCCGAGGATACCGGAAGGCAACAGGGCCGACAGGGCGCGCAACGAACGACGATCCTGAGTCATTTCATCTCCGATCGAATTCTGACGCGTAACGCGCGGCGGCTGCGTTTCAGCCGGCACGATAATCGGACTTGGCGCCGGCTGACAAATGAAAACTAGTCGGGCGAAAACTAGCCGGTCTCGCCATCCCGCAAGGGTGCGGTCCGCGCCAGCACGCTCACTTCCACCCACATGCCGCGAAACGAATCCGTCATGCCGACGAAACTTCCGGTCACCGGCGTCGCCTGATGGATGTCGCGCGCGACCGCGACAGGGATGAGATTATGGCTGCCGACGCTGCGGTTGGTCGGATCGAAGGTGATCCAGCCGGCGCCCGGCAGGTAGACCTCGGCCCAGGCGTGGGTCGAGCCGGAGTCGTCCGACCCCACCCGGTCGCGGTCGGGATTGTAGAGGTAGCCGGAGATAATCCGCGCGCCGAAGCCCAACGTCCGCGCCGCATCCACGAACAGGACGGCGAAGTCGCGGCACGAGCCCCAGCCGCGGTCGAGCGTCTCGAGCGGCGCCTGCGTGCCCTCGACCTCGCGGCTCTGGTAGCGGATGCGCTCAGCCACGCCGGCGCTCAGGTCTTTTAGCAGGGACAGCGTGTCGGTGGGATTGCTGCGCACGAAGGCGGCCACCCACTTGTTCAGGCGGCCCTCGGGATCCTCGTACAGGGGCATCGCGAGTTGGCCGAGATCGGCCCACTCGTCGTCGGAATAGTTGAAAGGATAATGGATCGCCGAGCCCGCAATATCGAACACCGGCCACGGGTCGCCGCCCAGCTGCAGGAGGACCGCGCTGTCGATCACCAGCCTGTCGGTCATGGAATCGAAGCTGGCCGTGGCGATCGCATTGCCGAACACGTCATGCGCCCAGCTCACGGTGGCTTTAGGCGTCACCGTCACGTCGCTCGAGATCAGGCGCAAGTCTCGGCTCTCGCGCGGGCGCAGCATCAGGCGGTGCGGCCCCAGCTTCACGGGCTGATGGTAGAGGTAGGTCGTCCGGTGCCGGATCGTGAGCGCGATCATGTGCCGATGCCCTTCAAACGAACCTCCAGATATGCAAAGGCCCCGCACTGTGAGGCGCGGGGCCACCGGATGCTACACATAAGCGCTGCATCCGTCGGGCTCGATCGCATCGGCTTCTCCTGCGTCCGCTCGCCGGTACATCCGTGGTCGGGCGGAGCGAAGAAGCAGCGGCGCGATCAGCCGCAAGTCGTTAGCCGCCGAAATCGCCTGGGCGAAGTCAGCCTGGCGAAATCAGCCGACAGCCTTGAGGTTGTCAGCCGACATCTTGCCGCTACGGCGGTCGGCGACCAGCTCGTACTCGACCTTCTGGCCCTCGTTGAGGCTGCCAAGGCCGGCGCGCTCGACGGCGCTGATGTGCACGAAGGCATCGCTGCCGCCGTTATCGGGCTGGATGAAACCAAAGCCCTTTTGAATATTGAACCACTTCACGGTTCCCGTAGCCATGGGAGAACCCTTTCACAAACGTAGATATGCTTACCCGCAAATGTGCGCGGGCCGTCGAAGTCGCATTTATTTCGGGATTGAGTTGGGTGGCGTAGCGCTGACCTCAAGGGTCGGGGCATGGCCAAAGTCATCTTTCCGTGTATCGACAGGAGGCATATGGGCGCTAATGCGGGGTTTTGCAAGAGCCTATCTCGCCGTCTTGCCCTTGCATCGGAGCGTCCCCGCCCTCATTTGCCCATTGCAGCGGCATTTACGTGGTCCTGGCGACCCCGAAAGGCCCCTACCCGAAAGGGCCGCAATGGCCGGCGGACAGGCTCCTTCTTCCTCGGATGCGGCGCTCCGGCGGGCGGCGGCGATATTCGCACGGCCCATGGCGTGGCACAGCATCGTCCAGCTCGTGACCTCGTTCGGGCCATTCCTCGCCGGTTGTGCCGCGATGTACGCGGCCTTCCCCGTCTCCCCCCTCCTCACCGTGGCGCTCGGCCTGCCGACCGGCGTCTTGCTGGTGCGGATTTTCATCATCCAGCACGACTGCGGCCACGGCTCGTTCTTTGCCTCAGCCCTCGCCAACATGGTGATCGGCCGCCTGTGCAGCCTCATCACCTTCACGCCCTACGCCAACTGGGGCCGCCAGCACGCCGCCCATCACGCCAATTGGAACAATCTCGACCGGCAGAGCGCCGGCAGCGACATCTATTCGGCCTGCCTGACAGTGCGCGAATATCTGGCGCTGACGCCGGCACGCCGGTTCTTCTATCGGCTGCCGCGCCATCCGCTGATCGCCAACATCCTGCTGCCGCCGCTGGTGTTCCTGGTGCTCTATCGCGTGCCCTTCGACACGCCCCAGGGCTGGGCGCGCGAGCGCCGGTCGGTCTGGCTGACCGACCTCGCCCTCGCCACCCTGTACGGATCCCTGGTCGCGCTGTTCGGCTGGCGCGCGGTGCTGACGGTCCACCTGCCGATCATGATCGTGGCTTCGATCCTGGGTGTCTGGCTGTTCTCGCTGCAACATCGCTTCGAGACGTCGCGCTGGCTGGCTCATGGCGACTGGAGCTTCGTCGAGGCGGCGCTCGAAGGCTCGTCGTATTTCAGGCTGCCCCGCGTGTTGCACTGGCTGACTGGCAACATCGGCTTCCACCATGTCCATCACCTCAATCCGCGCGTACCGAACTACCGCCTCGGCGCCTGCCACGACGCCATCGAGGCGTTGCGGCCGGTGCGCGGCCTCAGCCTCCGCGGCGGGCTTGGCGCGCCCCGGCTCACTTTGTGGGACGAGGCGCACGGCCGGCTCGTGCGCTTCGCCGATGTAGCTCGCTGAGATGGGCCCTGAATAAGACAGCGCGTTCATTGGACGCGCTTGCATAAGCGGTGTACGGCTGACGAAAGAAACGATGTGCGCTTCCGCCTCAGACGCGACGCGCGCCGATGAAAGACGGGCTCGTATGCCCCGTCTTGCTCCCGATCCTCCTGATCGACGGCGGCGCTATTTTGCGAACGCCGACACTGAGGCCGCTCGACGGCTCAAAAGGACTTCCCATGAAAATGCCCGAAAACACCAGCGCCTATGTCTGGGGCGCCGCGGTCGGCGCCATCGCGCTCGCCGTCGTGGGCTTCGGCTGGGGTGGCTGGGTGACCGGTGGAACCTCGACCAAGACTGCCGCCACTGCCGCGGCCGACGCCAAGGTGGCCGCCCTCGCGCCGATCTGTGCCGACCGCTTCCGCGCCCAGGGCGACTCCGCGGTAAAAATCGCCGAACTCACCAAGGCCAGCACCTGGGATCGCGGCAATGTCGTCGAGAAGAGCGGCTTCGCCATGATGCCGGGCAGCAAGACGACGGACTCCGATGTCGCGCGCGCCTGCGCCGAGATCCTGGCGAACCCGCCGACGCCCAAGACTTGATAGCTTGAAGACCTGATAGTTGCGGTCTCGCCCCTCCTCCGTGCGATAAAGCACGGAGCGGGGGGACGAGGCATGAGCCAGACCGGCACCGGCTATCGACCGGTCGACAAGGACTACTTCGACAGGCGCGGACTGCGCCGTTACGCCGGCGTCGCGTCCCTGTGGGCGCTGGGAGTCGGCGCCGTCATCTCCGGCCACTACTCGGGCTGGAACCTCGGCCTGCTGGCCGGCGGCTGGGGCGGCTTTGTACTTGCGGCCGTCCTCGTCGCCCTCATGTATCTCTGCCTCGTCTTCTGCATCGCCGAGATGGGCGCGGCCCTGCCGCACACCGGCGGCGCCTATTCCTTCGCGCGCGCCTCGATGGGCCCGTGGGGCGGCTTCATCACCGGCCTCTGCGAGAACGTCGAATATGTGCTGACGCCCGCCGTGGTCGTCTCCTTCCTCGCGACATATCTCGCCGCCGTCTTCGAGACGCCGCCAGCGTGGCTGCCGCTCTACTGGATCGGCTGCTACACGATCTTCATCGCGCTGAACGTCTGGGGCGTCGAACTCTCGTTCAAGGTCACCGTTGTCGTCACCGTGGCAGCACTCGCCTGCCTCGCGCTGTTCTGGATCACGGCGCTTCCTGTTGCCGACTTTCAGCGCTTCGCCCTCAACATCGGCGCCGGGCCCGACGGCAAGCCGGTCGAACTGCCCCAGGGCGGCGGCCCGCTGCTGCCGTTCGGCCTCTACGGCGCGCTGGCGGCCATGCCCTTCGCGGTCTGGCTGTTCCTCGCCATCGAACAACTCCCGCTGGCCGCCGAGGAATCGGTCAACCCACGCCGCGACATGCCACGCGGCATCATCGCCGCCCTCTTCACGCTCTTCGTCTCGGCCGCCCTCATCGTCTGGCTCAATCCCGCCGTCGGCCCGGGCAGTTACAAACTCGCGACCTCGGGCGAGCCGCTGCTCGACGGCTTCCGCGCCACCACGGGCGGGACGCTGGCCAAGGTGCTGGCATTAGTCGCCTGCGTCGGCCTGATCTCGAGCTTCCACACCATTCTCTTCGCCAAGGGACGGCAGATCTATTCGCTGTCGCGCGCCGGCTATTTTCCACGCTTCCTGTCGATCACCCACGCACGTCACAAGACGCCGCATGTGGCGCTGCTCGCGGGCTCGACCGTGGCGCTCGTCCTCATGTTCGCGCTGTGGTTCGGGATGGGAGCGGAATCAGGTGCCGCCACGATCCAGGGCATGCTGCTCAACATGGCAGTGGCCGGCGCCATGCTCTCCTATCTCGCGCAGGCCGTGAGCTTCATCGTGCTGCGCCTCAATCGACCCAGCCTCGACCGCCCCTACCGTTCGCCGCTGGGTATCGCCGGCGCAGTCGTGACGTTGGTCTTGGCGCTGCTTACGCTCGCCTTCCAGCTTCTCGATCCGGTGTTCGTGACCAGTGTGCTGGGCGTCGGCGCCTGGTTCGCGATCGGCATCGCCTGGTTTGCCGCCGTCGGCCGCCATCGCCTCGTGCTGTCGCCGGAGGAAGCCTTCGCGCTAAAAGCCGCCCTCAAAGCGGAAGAATCAGTTGCGGAATGACGCCTCGACCGCGGCCTCGCGGTCGCGCTCGGCCAGACTGTGCGCCACCTGCTTGCGCAGGCGGTCGAGATCCGGGCCGCGCAGCACGCTGCGCTTTGTCTCCGGGTGGGTGATCGGATTGACCGGCTTGCCGTCAGCCAGCAGCTCGAAATGCAGATGCGCGCCGGTCGAGCGGCCGGTGCTGCCGACGAAGCCGATGACGTCGCCGCGCGACACCTTCGTGCCCGCGACAATGCCCGGCGCGAAGCCGGAGAGATGGCCGTACACGGTGGCGAGCTTGCCGGCATGGTCGATGCGGATCCAGTTGCCGTAGCGGCCGTTGGGCGCCGCACCGATCACCACGCCGTCGGCCGCGGCACGAACTGGCGTTCCCGTCGGCGCCACCAGGTCGACACCCTCGTGCATGAACAGCGAGCGCGTGACCCGCGGTGCATGCTGCCAGTTGCCGCCATTCAAACCGCCGGGAGCTGCGTAGCCGGGCGTCGAACGGCCGTAGGACGACGCCCCGCCATAGGACGAGAGCGGCTTCTCGCCGGTAATGGTGCCGGGCTTCAGGCCGGGCGGCAGTGCCGGCGGCGTCCGCAAGGGGCCGCCCATGGCGCCCGACTTGCCGGCGGTCGGCGGCGGCGGCGGCTGGCCGAACGGATCGGCGCGCAGGCCAAAGCCCGAGGAAATGGAAACGATCTCGACCGGCAGGCGCATGGCGGGCGGCGTCGCCCCCTGCCCGTTGGCCAGCCAGAAAAGCTCGGCCCCGTCGCGCGTGCGAAAGCGATGGATGGCAAGCGTGCCCTTGGCCGTGGTGCGAAGCTCCGCCCAAACCACGCGGCCGGTGCCGATCGGCGTGCCGGTCACGGTGAAGGTCTGCTCGTAGCGGACATGGAAGCGGTCGCCGTCGCCGACCTCGCGGCCGAGATCGATCGACGTGGCGAATGCCTGCAGCGCCTCGACCATTGCCGCCGCCGGCACGCCGGCCGTGGCCGTCGATGCCTCGAGCGATCCCGCGATGGTGCCGTCGACGGCGATCTGGCGCGTGAACGCCAAGGATTCCTGCGACGCATCGTCGGTCTGCGCTGACGCGCCCGACCCGAACAACAACGCGCCCGCGAGCGCCGCGACGAGAGATGACTTGTTCATGTGCGGGACTCCTACCGCACTCGGGGGGCGGTCGGCCATGCCTGTGTCAACGTGTCGTGGCCGGTCACGAATCGATCACGGTCCCTGCGGCTTCCATGCCTTTGCGCGCGCATCAGCGTCGGCGATCTGCGCCTGGGTCATGCGCTTGGCCAGCGTCGCCTTGTCCTTGATGGCCTGATCGAGGCGATCCTGGTTCTTCGACGTGTAGCCTTTGATGGCGAGCGTCAGCCACTTGTAGGCTTCTACATCGTTATGCGGCGGTATGCCCTCGCCGAAACCGTACATGAAACCGATGTCGTTCTGCGCCCGCGCATAGCCCTGGTCGGCGGCGAGCCGGTACAGCCGGGCGGCTTCGGTGTGATTGCGCGGCACGCCCTCGCCGCTCCAGTACATGGCGCCCAGCAGCGTCCGCGCCTCGGCATTGCCCTTGTCGGCCCAGACTTTCCAGAGGCGCGCCGCCGTCGCCATGTCCTTGCGCTCGTAGGCGCCGGCCGCCTGGCGCATCTCGGCCTCGAGCGATTGGGCCGCGACGGGTGCGGCGGTGATGACGAGGATGGGGACGGGGCCGGCAAAGAGTGCGGCAACGACGACCAGCAGCTTCATGATGTTCATGGCGCCATCCTATTGCCCGCCCCTTCAATTTCAATCACGGTGTGCGCAATGGAAATCGACGCCGCCTCAATCCACCTGCCCCTGATGGCGCGTTTCGCCATCGTCATGTTCCTGCTCCTGGCGACGCCCTATATCGCCCGGCGCCTAAAAATTCCCGCCGTAGTCGGCTACATCCTGGTCGGAATCCTGGTCGGGCCGCATGTGCTGAGCGTGCTGCCGGGCAATTCCAAGGTCGGCGAGTTCTTCGCCGAGCTGGGCAAGCTCCTGCTGATGTTCTTCGTCGGCCTCGAGATCGACATGCAGCAGTTCCGCGAGCATCGCCGGAAGTCGCTGGTCTTCGGCCTCGCCACCTTCGCCCTGCCGATGGCGGCCGGCGTCGCCATCGGGCTCGTCTTCGGCTACTCGATGCTGTCGGCCATCCTGATCGGCTCGCTGCTGGCCTCGCACACGCTGATCGCCTACCCGCTGGTGATGCAGGCGGGCCTCGCCAAGTACCTGCCAGTGACCGTGACGGTGGGCGCCACCATCCTCACCGATACGCTGTCGTTGCTGGTGCTGGCGGTCTGCGTCACAACGCACAAGGCGGGCTTCATGAGCCCCACAGCACTCGCCATTCAGCTCGCCGAGCTCGCGCTTTTCATCTTCATCATGGTCTATGTGCTGGGCCGCACCGGCCGCTGGCTGTTCGCCCGCTTCGGACGGACCGACGAGGCCTCTTTCGCCCTGATGCTGATCATCGTCGGCATCGGCGCGGCGCTGGCCGAAACGCTGCAGCTCGAGGGCATCCTCGGCGCCTTCCTGGCCGGCATCGCGGTCAACGAGGCGGTGCGCGACACTCCGGCCAAGGAGAAGATCGAGTTCCTCGGCAATGCCTTCTTCATCCCCTGCTTCTTCATCGTCACCGGCTTCCTGATCGACCTCAAGGTCTTCGCAGCGACGCTCTCGACCCAGGCCGCCCTGGTCGCCGCCATCGTGGCTGGACTGATGGCATCGAAATGGATGGCGGCCGAGCTCGTGGGCCGCGTCTGGAAGTTCTCCGCCAACGATCGTGGCCTGATGGGCTCGCTCACTTTCCCGCAGGTGGCCGCCACGCTCGCCACGGCGATCGTGGGCTACCAGGCGATGAACACCGCCGGTCAGCGCCTGCTCGACGAGCGCATGCTGAACGCGGTGCTGGTGCTGGTGATCGTGACCTCGGTGGTGGGCCCCATCCTCACCGCGCGCTTCCTGCGCAAGGTCGCGCCGAATTAGGGCCGCGTCTCAGCCGCCGTCGCCGATCAGCGAGTAAGGCGCCCAGAACAGCGGATGGGCATAGGTAAAGACCGTCTTGCCCTTATCGTCGGTGAAGCCCGGCCCGTCCATCAGCCCCGTCATGGCCTCGCGCAACGCCTCCGCACGCGACAGCTTCGAATCGGCCGCCTGCCGCCTGAACAAATCGGTCACAAGATCGCGCGCCGATTGCGAATGCACCGACCAGTTGGTGACCAGGATGGCGCGCGTCCCGGCATAGAAAAACGCACGGCCGAGACCGGAGGCGGCTTCGGCGCCGGCCCCGTCGCCCGCACCGGTGTTGCAGGCCGAGAGCACGACCCAGTCGGCATCGAGTTTCAGCGCGAGGATCTTCTCCAGCGTCAGCAGCCCGTCGCCGCTGCCGCCCGTGACCGATGGTGCGCTGAGCGCCAGCGCCGGCTGGTGCAGCCCATCCAGTTCGCCCGCCACCAGCCCGTGCGTCGCAAAGGCCACGACGCGATACTTCGACAGGTCGGTTTGGGTAACGTTCTCCTCGCTGGCGGCCTTGCCGAGATTGAGCACCTTGTTGCCATCGGTCTTCAGAGCCGCGGCGACCGAACGCAGCTCGTCGGCGGTATCGGGCAGCGCCGGCAGCGATCCCAGCGTGGCGTTTGCCAGTCCGGCTGTCTGCGGTGCCGAGCGCCGCTCGAGCGGCGTGCTGCCCGATGCCGGCGGCGTCGGTGGCGCGTTCTTGAGTGCCTCGGCGGCCTGTTCGGTGCTGAACACCGGATCGCCGAAGCCGATCAGCGGCTGGCGCCCTGGTGTGCTGGCCGGCAGCTGCCGCAGCGTGCGGAAGGCTGCCGCCGACGGCATCAGGCTGACGGCATGGGTGCGGGCAAGCCACGGCAAACCGCGATAGGCCGCGAAGGCAGCGCCCGCGTCGGCGGGCATCGTGACCGGCGCCGTCGGCAGCACGCCCAGCGGCAGCAAGCCCAGCGCCCCGTTGGTCGCCACCACGAGATTGCGCGCCGGCCGCCATGTCGCCTCGATGGGCTTCAGCAGCAGCGTGTAAAGCTCCGAGGCCAAAGCCAGGTCGAAGGCCGGGATGTCGGAGACCGAGGTGACATTGGGCTCCAGCGCCTCGCGCAGTGTCTTGACCTTGGCTTCGATGTCGCCCGCAGTCGCGGGGATCACCGCGAAAGTCGCCGGGCCGATCTTGGACAGCGCCCAGACAAAACTCTTCTCGGCGCCGAAGTAGAAGGAGATGAACGCCTCGTCCGGCCGCAGTGCGGCGCGCACCTGCTCGGCGGTCGCAGGCTTCGGGTCGATCAGATCGGCATAGGCGGGAAAGCGCACACCGATTTCCAGCCGCACCTTGCCATGGTCGTCGCGCAGGCGGGCAACCTGGTCGCGCAAGGCGCCGACCCTCGCATCGTCGCGGTCGGTCGCCGGCAGCGCGAGCACACTGTTGAGCAGCCCGAAGGTCGCGGCGATTTCCTTGCGCAGATCCTGCTCGCGCCGGGCCAGCGCCGCCAGGACCGGATCCTGCGACACGCCCCGCGCACTCGAGGCTGCAAGCGCACTGGCGACCGAGCGCCCGCGCAGCGTGTCGGCCAGCCCAAAGGTCTCGGTTGCGACGGCGGCAACGTCATCCGTCCCCGCCAGGCGCGCCCGCAATGAAATGTCGGCTTCGATGATGCGGACGGTGTGGCGCCGATGGCGCCCCGGCCCGGCCGTACTCTCGTCGTCACCCGACAGCAACGCCAGCACGGGGACGGCGGCACGATAGGCCTGGAGTGCCTCGGCATTGCGGCCCGCAAGGGCGAGACCGAGCGCGCGGTAGCCTTCGGCGGTGGCGTAATAAAAATTATCCGTACCGAAACGCGCACGCTGGGTCTCTACGCTGCTTGCAGACGCCGCGAGGCCGGCGGCGACATTGCCGGTCTTGTAAAGCGTGAGGATCCGGCCGACATCGGTTTGCAGACGACCCGCCCTGAGCGGCGGCCAATCCTTGATGACGGTGTCGATTTCGGCATACATCGCCGCCGCCTCGCTCCATCGACCCTGCAGGCGAAGCTGATTTGCCACATCGGCCGAGGCGATGACCAGCGGATCGGAATCCTCGGGAAATCCGACGGTGCGCAGGATATCGATGGTAACGCGCAGAAGCTTCTCGGCCTCTTCGTGTCGTCCCTGGTCGCCGAGGAGTATGGCGAGCGCCCGACACGTGTGCGCGGTTGCGGAATGGTATTTGCCGACCGCACTCACCGTGCCGAGCAAGGCCCGGCGGGCGTCGACTTCGGCTTCGGTCAGCCGCCCCTGTTCCAGCTTGGTCCAGCCCTGGAAGGCGGCCAGTTGCGCGATCACGAGCTGAAGCGTGGAGAGCGACTGCACTGCATTCGCGGGCCATCTGGGATGCTGCTTCACCGTCTCCTGGAACCCCGATTCGGCTTTGGCAAAAGCCGCCTCGGCTTCCTTCCAGTCTCTGCTTGCGAAGTAGAAATAGTTTGCGCGGGCATAATCGAGGTTGGCCTGCCATTGGCTGCCGAAAAGTTCGAGATTCTCGGCGCTCGCCGTGCTCCTGGCTTCGGCGAGCACGGTTTCCATCGTCTTGAGGTTGGCTTCGGCGGCGGCCAAGTCGCCCTGGATGATCAGTACCCGGCCGGCCTGCCGCAGCATGGACAACCTGATATTGACCGGTGCCGCGGCGAACGAGCGCGCCGGATCCGTCAGAACGCGAAGCGACTTGATGGCCTCCCCGTTGACCACGTTCTGACCGACGATGAACTGGTCGATGATGTAGGCGAGCCGCGCGGGCCGGGCGACGTTTTCGGCCGCCCGATCCGCGTCGGCGATGGCTTCGGCCGCACGGCCGAGGTCGGCACGGGCCTGCGCCCTTTGAAAGTAGAATTGGGCCAGATCATTGCCCGTGGCGTTCGCGGGTGGTTCAGCCGCCGCCGCCCGCTGCCGCCGCGCGATCAGGTTGGGATCGGGTTTCTGCTGGTCGAGGATCGCCGTGATGTCAGCGATGCTGCGCATCGGTGGCGTGGCGGCAGGCGGCGCCGTTTGCGCCCGCGATATCGAACCGGCCGACATGGACGCGACCAAAAGCAAGACAGTCGCCACAATGACAGTCCCACTGCAACGCAACCCATCTAACATTGCCTGCCTCATCATTGCCGCCGGCAACCTAACGGCCCACTTCCATCGCTGCACGATTATTTTCGCGTCGCGCGTGCTGATTGATTGCGCTATCGTCTCTCGATCAGGGTGGAATCGTCTTGTTGGGAGCATAGAAAAAGAAGCGCCATACCTTGTCGCCCGCGCATCGGCCGCGGCTGCGCTAGTCTCCGCGGTGGACCTGCTCGCCGGCGGTTCATTCTACCGATCCGGACGTTCCAAGTCTCAGTGTGAGGAGTGTCGTTCCCATGTCGCTCAATCGGATTGGACTTCGAGCGGCACAGCTCGTGGCGATGCTCGCCGGGCTGCTTTTGTGGGGCTCGTTGGCGCACGCCCAGACCAGGATCGTGGCACTCGGCGACAGCGAGATCAGGGGCAAGGGCGTTGCAGAAGCCGATGCCTATCCGGCCAAGCTCGAGCGCGCCCTCAAGGCAAAGGGCCACAATGTCGTCGTGACCAACGCCGGTTCCAACGGCGACACGACCAAAGGTGTTCTCAGCCGTATGGACAGCGCCGTTCCCCAGGGCACGCGCATTGTCGTCCTCAGCGTCGGCGGAAACGATATTATTTTGTACGGCGCCGATCGGGCGACAACGATCACCAATCTGCTCGCGATCATTAGCCGGCTTCGCGCCCGCAACATCGAGGTTCTGGTCTTCAACCTCCCGGTCGCAGGTAAACACGGTAAACCGTCCGGCGACGAGCAAACCCGCATGCGGGCGTTGGGAGCGCTACCGACAACACCGATGCAGGCCGGACTGGTTGACGATCCAAAGCTCCATGTGGAGGAGGTGTGGCGGACCGGAACCGAATGGCATCTCAATGCAGCCGGCTACGACCGTGTCGTCCAGCGCACGCTGCCGCTCGTCGAGGAATTGATCCGCAAGCCTTAGGCGGCGCGTCGAAGGCTCCTGATTGCACAGAAAAGGGTGGTGGTGCCCCGAGACGGAATCGAACCGCCGCCACAGGTCGAGGCCTTGATTGCAAAGGTGAAGTGATGAAGACCCTGACGGCTGCTCTTCTTGCCCTGACGTGGTTCGTTCCGCCAGCACTCGCCGATACACCGGTCGCCGTCGTCGAGGACGTCGGCGGCAAGCCGGCCGGCGTCGAGTTCATGGACTATGTCGAGCCGGGCAAGGTGATCAAGCTCGGGGCCGGCGACTCGATCGTGCTGGGCTACCTGAAGTCGTGCTGGCGCGAGAGCATCCGCGGCGGCACGGTCACCGTCGGCAACGAACAGAGCGACGTGGCGGGCGGCACCGTCGACCGCATCAAGGTCGGCTGCGACGGCGGCAAGATGGAACTGGCTGCCGCGCAGTCGAAGCAGAGCGCCGCCATGGTGTTCCGCAAGGCGCCCGGCCCCAACACGCCGCCCAAGCCCCAGTTTAAGATTTATGGGCGCGCGCCGGTCGTCGAGCTGAAGGGCGGCGGCACGCTGGTGATCGAGCGCGTCGACGTGCCGAGCGGAGATCGCCTGGAAATTGTCATCGCCCCGGCCCAGCTCGTGAACGGCGCCTTCTACGATCTCGCCAAAGCCGACAAGGACCTGAAGCCCGGCGGCGTCTATCGCGCCAAGGTCGGCGACCAGCAGATCGTCTTCGAGGTCGATGCCGGCGCCAAAGATGGCGCCGAACCAATGGCCGGCCGCCTGCTCCGCTTCCAGCCCGCCGGCTGACCAGGCACTCGCCGATGCGTCGCCACATCCTCGTGGCCGTCATACTTGCCCTCGTCGCGGGCATCGGCGTCGCCACCCCGCCCTTCGATGTCCTGCGCGGCCTGTCGCTCGATGTGCTGACGGGCCTGCGCTGGCAGATCTTCGGCAACGAACGGCCGCCCGACGCCTCGCCGGTCGTGGTCGTGGCGCTCGACGAGGAGACCTACCGCACGCCGCCTTTCCAGGGCACGCCCAACGTCACCTGGACGCGCGAGATCGGCCGGGTACTGACGGCGATCGTCGAGGGCGGCGCCAGCGTGGTCGGCTTCGACATCGTCTTCCCGGTCTCGCTGGAGCAATCGCAGATGCCGTTCGGCGAGGAGACGCTGGGCGCCCGCGTGCGCGGCTTCGAACGCGACTATCTCCGCGCGCTGGCGGGCGCTGCGCGCGAAGGCAAGGTGGTGCTGGGCCAGGTCCAGCATTCCGCGCATCCCATCCAGCCGTCGCCCGGGCAGCGCGTCGCCGTCGGCCAGCAGCGCAACATCCGCGCCCTCAATGCCTACAGCGATGCCGACGATGTCATCCGCCGCATGCCGCTTTCCTTCACGGTCGACGGCGTGCGGACACCGTCGATGGCCCTCGAACTGGCCGCGCGCGCCCAACGCGAGGCCCCGGTGTGGGACGACGCCGGCGACCTCACTCTCGCGGGCTATCGCGTGCCACAGCCGGTCGCCAACACGCTGACGCTGAACTTCGCCGGCGGCGCCGACGGCATCCCGACCTATTCGCTGGCTGACCTGCGCGCCTGTGCCGACAAGAACGACAAGGACTTCTTCAAGCGCGCCTTCGCCGGCAAGGTCGTGATCCTGGGCACCCTGCTGGACGTCGAGGATCGCCGGCTCACCTCCAAGCGCTTCGCCACCGGCGTCGAGAGTGCGCGGGCGTCGCGTTGCGTCCTGCAGCCGGCCACCGCCAGCGGCCCCGTGCGCGAGTCGATTTCGGGCGTCTATGCCCACGCCACCGCCGTCAGCAATCTGCTGCGGCGCGAGTCCGTCACCGAGCTCGGACGTCCGGCGATCGCGGCGATCAGCGTCGTGCTTGCGCTGCTGGTGGCCGGCGCCGCTTTGACGTTCAGCCCGGCCCGCGCAACGCTTGCTTGGGCAGCCGGCGCCGTAGTCTGGACAGGTGTGGCGACGGCCCTCTTCCGCAGCGGGCTGGCGCTGCCGCTGGTGTCCCCGCTGCTGGCATCGCTCGCCGTGCTGGCGATCACCGTTGGCTACCGCTTCATGGTCGCGGACAAGGACAAGCGCCTGCTGCGCCAGAGCTTTGCGCTCTACCTGGCGCCCGCCGTCATCGACCGCATGCTGGCTTCCAGCAAGCCGCCGGAACTGGGCGGCGAGAAGCGCACGGTCACCATCTATTTCTCAGACGTCGCGGGCTTCTCGTCCTTCTCGGAGCACATGCAGCCGCACGAGATCGTGGCACTGATGAACGACTATCTCTCGGCGATGACCGACATCATCGAGCAGGAGGGCGGCTTCGTCGACAAGTACATCGGCGATGCCATCGTGGCGGTGTTCGGCGCGCCGGCCGAAGACGCCGCGCACGCCACGAGCGCAGTGCGTGCAGCCCTCCGCTGCCAGAGAAAACTGCGGGAGATGAACGCCACCCAGGAGCCCTTCAAGTCGCGCCCGGTCGGCCAGCGCATCGGGCTCAACTCGGGCGAGGTGCTGGTGGGCAACATCGGCTCGCGGCGGCGCTTCAACTACACGGTCATGGGCGACGCCGTGAACCTCGCCTCGCGCCTGGAAGGCGCCAACAAGTATTTCGGCACGCCGATCATGGCGTCGGAGGCTACGGTCGAGCTGGCAGGGCCAGGCTTCGTGTGGCGCGAACTCGACTGGATCCGCGTAAAGGGCCGCGACCGCCCGGTCCGCATCTTCGAGCCTCTGGCCGAGGGCGAAGCGTCAGACGACCAGACCCTCTGGAACATCAACTATAAGGATGGCCTCGCGCGCTGGCGCGCCCGCGATTTTTCCGCCGCCGCCGAATGCTTCGGCCGGACAGCGGAAGCCGACAAGCCGGCTGCGTCCTTCCAGCAGCGCGCGCTTGCGCTCGTCCGGCAGCCGCCCGGCGCGGATTGGGAGCCGGTGAACACGCTGGACGGCAAGTAGGCGGGCCGGTGTTGAAGCATCCTTTTTCAGTTTTCGGGCGTGCCCCGAAGGCGCCCACGCCGGCCTTCATGCTGATCGAAGGCCCGATCGTGCGTCCCCTGCCGCCGGAGTCGACCAGAGTCGTCACCCGGAACTTCTGGCTGGTGCAGCCCTGGGCGATCGTCGCCATCGTCATGGTCGTCATCACCGCCCTGGTGATCCTCGGTCTGATCCTGGACCTCAATCGCGGCTTCTGAGGGTGGCGGCCCCTCGGTGGCGTGCCTATGATTTGGTCGCAAGAAACAGTCTCCGCGTGCGTTCCGTTTCCTGACGTCCCGTGTCCTGACGTCCAGACCGACCAGGAGGTGCTCGTGGCTACAGCCGTTCTCATCGTTCGGGCCAGACTGAACAACCTGTCCGACCGGCGGAAGTTCGACGATTGGTACCGGACCGACCATCTGCCGTCGGCACTCAAAGCCTTCCAGGCGCAACGGGCCTGGCGCTGCTGGAGCCGGACCAATCCCCTCGTGCATCTGGCACTCTACGAATTTCCGAGCGTCGAAGAGGCCGAGGCCATCCTCGACTCGGAGGCGCTGGCCGGCCAGATCGCCGAGTTCGACCACTTCTGGGGAACCGAGGTCACGCGCACGCGCGAAATCGTCGAGATCGCGGAGGAACTCTCCGCGCGCGCGTGAAAAGAAGTCCTTACTTTGAGTTCACTTTGCACGCCGCCAGTTCCTTGCGGCGTGCTGCGTCTTCCACGCCATGCCTGCTTGCGGAATTGCGGTTACACCAATTCATGTGTTGAACCAGGTTTGCACTCCACCGCATGCCTTCGAAGGTGCAGCTCGACTCCAGGGACTGGGCAAGCTCCACCTGGCTCCGCGATCTGGCCGTATACTCGTTGCAGTTCGTGATGGGGACCGCACCGAAATCGCCTCTGCAGGTCACCAGTGTCTTGCGGCGCTCGTCATCTTCCCGACCACGATCTTTAGGAGACGCCCCCTTGCACCAGTTCATGTGTGCCGCCGGATCGGGGCTCCATCGCGGACCTGGAAAATTGCATCCCGTCGCCATCTGGACCTGGCTCGTCGCTTTCGCGACGTAATCCTGGCAACTCTCGATGGCGACCGGACCAAATGAGCCCTGCGCGACGGCAGGGGTTGCCGCCAGAAGCAACAGGGACGAGAGGGCGACCGCCAAGGCCGTGGAATTCATGATGTTCTCCACTGCACTCAACGCCGCTATGTCGTCATAGTTGCGCGATGTCTGTTGCGACGCCGACCCTCCCCGCCCGAGCCGAGCGCCTGTGGGCGGCGCTGCTGGCAGCGACGCTGATGAACCTGCCCCTGGGATCGGTCTACTCCTTCAGCGTGCTGCTGCGCCCGATCGAGCAGGAGCTGGCCATCCCGCGCTCGGCGCTGTCGCTCGTCTTCGGCCTGTGCACGGTGGGCTTCACGGTGGGCTCGGTATGCGCCGCCTTCCTGTTTCGCGTCGCTCCCGCGCCGATCCTGGTGCTGGCGAGCGCGCTGGTGGCCGCCGGCGGCATCGTGATGGCGGCGACAGCGACTGGGCTCACGCAATTGCTGCTGGGCTACGGCATCGTCTTCGGCACCGGCGGCGGAGTCGCCTACATCCTGCTGCAGCAGGGCGTGAACATGCTGGTGCGGCGGCGCCAGGGGCTGGTGAACGGCTACATCGTCAGCCTCTACCCAATGGGCGCCATGATCGCGACGCCCATCTTCCACGCCTGCAACGAGGCCTTCGGCTGGCGCACGACGCTGGCGGGTCTGGCGGCCGTGCTGGTGGCAAGCGGCATGGCGGCGGCGCTACTTGCCCGACATGCCGGCGCGCGGCTAGTTGCGCCGGCAGGGAACACAACGACAGGGCCGGCGATTCTGGGCCCGACCTTCTTCAAGCTCTCGGCAACGTTTTTCCTCGCCGCCGCGGCCGGGCTGATGGTGCTGAGTCAGGCGCGGGAGATCGTGGCCGCCTATGGCGGGGCGGCAGCCCTTGCGGTGGGCGCCACGACCGGCCTCACCGGCGCGATTGCAGCCGCGCGCATCGGCGGCGGCTGGCTGGTCGATCGCTTCGCGGTGCCGCATGTGATGTGCGGGGCGCACGCGCTGGCGCTCTGCGGCGGGCTGCTGGTGACGTTGCTGCCCTCGCCCGTCACCGCGGTTCTGGGCCTCGGGATGATCGGCCTCGGCTACGGCTTCGTCTCCGGCGCCACCGCCGGCGGCATCGGCCTCTACTGGCGGCCGGCCGACTACGGGCGCGTCGCCGGACGCACCTACGTCGCCTGGTGCCTGGCCGCCGTCAGCCTGCCGGTCCTGGCCGGCTACTTGTTCGACATGACCCGCGAGTACGGCACCGCGGTGCTGATCGCCGCCGGTGCCAACGTCGCGGGCATGGCGATGGCGCTCACCATGCCGAGACGCGGCTGGCGGGAGGGCGGCTGAACCCTCTCCGTCACTCCTGCGGATAGCGCCAGGGCTTGGCCGGCTGCTCGGCACCCTCGTCGATGGTCCAGTGCGGGATGGCGAGACTGGGCGAGACGTCGGCGAAGACCATGCGCACCCGCGTGCCGATGCCGACGCGGCGCACCATCTCGGCGGGCGCCAGAGTGCCATCCTGTGTCACGAGATTGCCGACGACGCGCAGCGCCTCGTGCTCGCTGGGCTTGCCCTTCTGCGTGTCGAGGTCGACCAGCAGGATCAGGTACGGCGAGTGCGCCTTGAAGGCGGGCTGGATGGCGTGATGGACCTCGGTGTAGGAATGCACCGCGCCCTTGCCTTCCACCTTCGTCCACGCCGACTCGGGCGAGGCGCACCACGGGCACGCGGTGGTCGGCGGGTAGCGCAGCAGGCCGCAGGCGCTGCATTTCTGCAGATGGAAGTCGTGCTGGGCGCAATGCTTGAAGTAGGCGAGGTTCTCGACGTCGAGATCGTTCACGTCGAGCGGCATGCCTAGATAAGTTCCCTGGACGGCCATGGTGCTGCTCCCCCTACTCGTTCCGCATGACCATGGCCGATCCCGTGCCCGGGTTGGCCCAGCCCATGTTGGTGGTGAGCTCGCACTTCTTCGCCTGCCGGCAGCCGCCCTCGCGATAGTCGTAGGTGTGTTGCCGCTTGCCGTCGGGCCCAACGGGACATGAATCGTCGGCGTCGTGGCGCAGCTGGCGCACGTTCTCGATCACCATGTTGAGGCCGTGCGTATAACCCTCGCAGAGATGGCCACCGCTGGTGTTGTTGGGCCGCCGGCCGCCGAGGCGGATCGTGCCGTCGCTCACGTAGTTGCCGCCCTCGCCCTTCTTGCAGAAGCCGTAATCCTCGAGCTGCAGCATGGTGGTGAAGGTGAAGGCGTCGTAGGAGCCGGTGACGTCGATGTCCTCCGGCCCGACACCTGAGTTGCGCCACAGTATCTCGCGGGCGTACTTGCCGGCCACGGTCGAGATCGGCCCGTGCTGGTAGTGCATGTCGGTGCGCGGCTTGTTGCAGCGGCCGACGACGCCGCGAATCATCGTGCGCGGATGGCGGCAGTCGCGCGCCCGCTCCGCACTGGTGACGACCAGCGCCGTGCCATTGTCGGTCTCGACGCAGCAATCGAGCAGGTGCAGCGGCTTGCAGATGATGCGGCTCTTGAGCACGTCGTCGACGCTGACGCGCTCCTTGTAGAAGGCCTTGGGATTGTTCGAGGCGTGCTCGCTGTGGATCGCCTTGACCGCGGCCACCTGTTCCGGCCGCGTGCCGTAATCGTACATATGGCGCATGAAGCTGGGCGCGAACATCTGGCCGGCGCTCTGCCAGCCGTAAGCGCGGGCGTGCAGCATGTCGCCCGACACCGGCGCCACGGCGCGCGCGCCGGTGCCGCCGATACGCACCTGGCTAAAACCGTTCATGGCGCGGAAGATCACCACGGCCTTGCACATGCCGGCTTCCATCAGGCCCATCGCCATGCCGACCAGCGCCTCGGTCGAGGAGCCGCCGCCGAACACGTCCATGTAGAAGTTGGGCCGGATACCGAGGTCGCCCGCGATAAAGGTCGAGAAGGTCGAATCGCCCGATTGGTAGGAGAGCATGCCGTCGACGTCGGAAGGTTTCAGCCCCGCATCTTCGATGGCGTTGCGCACCGCCTTCGTGCCGAGCGCCCGCGTCGTCACGCCCGAGCCGCGCATGTATTCGGTCTCGCCGACGCCCACGATGGCGTACTTGTCGCGCAGGTATTTCGGGCTGGATGTGTCGGTTTCGGCCGGCATCGTCATGGCGTACCCCATCGATGGCTCTCGGGACGCCACGATACGACGGCGTCGGTGGAGCGTCTGCCCCTTCAAGCCTGCGAGCCGCATCGCGGCTCTTGCAAATTGCCACCCGCCTCCCGGTCGTCGACCTTATCTATCGTCCCGCAGGAGAGGAGAGACCATGCCCGTCGACCCACAAATCCAGGCCTTGCTGGATCGGGGTACCGGTGTGCCCGCCACCCACACGCTACCGGTGGCCGAGGCGCGGCGGCAGTATGAAGCGCGCATCGCGCTTATGGCACCGCCACCGGCGGTGGCGAAGGTCCTGGAGCGCAGCATCGACGGTCCTGAGGGCGCGATCAGGCTTCGCGTCTACACACCCGCCGACAGTGGGCCGTTTCCCCTGATGATGTTCTTCCACGGCAGCGGCTTCGTGCTGTGCAGTCTCGATACGCACGACGGCATGTGCCGCAACCTGGCGGCCGGCATCGGCTGCGTGGTGGTGTCGGTCGATTACCGGCTCGCCCCGGAGCACAAGTTCCCCAGGGGTCCCGATGATTGCCTGGCGGCGACACGCTGGGCGGCCGCCAACGCCGCCGGGCTCGACATCGATCCGGCGCGCGTCATGGTGGCCGGCGACAGCGCCGGCGGCAACATGGCCGCGGTCACCGCGCTCCGCATTCGTGACGAAGGCGGACCTAGGCTTTGCGGCCAGATGCTGCTCTATCCGGTGACCGACTATCACACGCCGGGGACGCCTTCCTATGCCGAGAACGCCGACGGTTATGGCCTCACCCGCGACACCATGGAGTGGTTCTGGGCGCATTACCTCACCAGCCCGGTGGAGGCGGAGAATCCCTATGCATCACCGCTGCGCGCCCGCGACCTCACCGGCCTGCCGCCGGCCTATGTGACGAGCGCCGAGTATGACCCCTTGCGCGACGAGGCCGAACGCTACGGCATGCGGCTGCGGGCCGCTGGCGTGCCGACCGAGATCACCCGCTTTCCCGGCATGAACCACGGCTTTCTGTTTTGGGTCGGCGTCGTTGGCGGCGCCGACCGTGCGATGGCCGAGGCCTGCGCCTGGGCTCGCCAGGCATTCCGGAGGTAAAGGTCAGATGGC
>Ga0163144_10003591_pt1 | contig 35305 bp, 22 predicted proteins | sample OliLak19BULKMAT1_FD_123175 | JGI IMG/M metagenome (GOLD analysis project Ga0163144, IMG submission 123175) | Freshwater microbial mat bacterial communities from Lake Vanda, McMurdo Dry Valleys, Antarctica - Oligotrophic Lake LV.19.BULKMAT1 | ecosystem: Environmental > Aquatic > Freshwater >...
CGGTCTAGGAGCCTGTCGGACTTAGAGCGTCTGAGCGAGGAAAGCGGGATTCGAGTCAAAATCTTCATGAGTTTGAGGAGTTTGTGTGGACACAAATGACGAAAACAAGGGGAAATTCGGGCCGAATCCCCGATTTTCGCAGCCGGGCGGGATAAGTCCGACAGGCTCCTAGGACGTGTTGCTTTGTCCCTGGCCCAGAAATCTAGAGCGACTCACTTTACCGAAAGCGCGGACTACTGCATCATTCTGGACGCCCCTCCCCTCCCTAACCGATCCACTCATGCACCCGCTCCTCGACAGTCAGAACGAGTCCATATTCACCCTCCGCACGAAGCTCCCGGACCGTCGGGTGTTCTGCCTTTCACCAAAGGGCAACCGGCGACGCACCCCGGCGGACACCTGTTCGGCTGGACGCAGAATGTGAGAATGGGCTGGCCGGCCGATAAAGTAGCGGGAGGAGACTGTCCCATCCTCATCACCCAGGGCGGCATCCGGCAGTCGGACGGAACTCCGGTGCGTTTCTACCACGAACGGTGGAGCGGCAACATTGCGCATTGCCCCCCAACAGCCCCTGCGGTTCAGGTGATCGGCTGGATTCTGAATCAGTCCCGTTGACGCGATTCTTGCGAGAGAGAGTTTGCGCTGCCCGCTCACGTTTACTAGCATCCTTGACCCCACATGAAATTTTTCACTCCTTTCCTCGCCCTCTTGACTCTTTTCATTTCTGTGGCGCGGGCCGACCTCGCGGGGACAAAACCGAACATCATCCTGGTCATCACCGACGACCAGGGATACGCGCCGCTCGGCTGTCACGGGCATCCGTGGTTGGCGACACCGAACATCGACGAGCTTTACGCGCAGAGCACCCGCTTCACCCGCTTCCTCGTCGCCCCGACCTGCTCCCCGACCCGCTCATCCATCATGACCGGACGGCATCCGGAGAAGAACGGCATCACCCATACCATCCTCGAACGCGAGCGGATGATCCTCGACGTCACGATCCTGCCGCAAGTCCTCAAAACGGTCGGTTACAGTTCGGGAATATTCGGGAAATGGCACCTCGGCGACGAACACGAATATCAGCCCGATCAACGCGGGTTTGACGAAGCGTTCATTCATGGGGCCGGCGGCATCGGCCAAGCCTACGACTGCTCCTGCGCCGACGCACCGGACAACACATATCTAAATCCGATCATCCGTCACAACGGCTCGTTCGTGCAGACGGAAGGCTTCTGCACCGATGTCTTTTTCTCCGCCGCGCTGGGTTGGATCAAAGAAAAGTCCGCTGCATCCGAGCCATTTTTCGCCTACATCTCCACGAACGCGCCCCACGGACCATTTATCGCTCCTGAGAAAAATGCGAAGCGCTTCACCGACCTGGGCTTTGGCGAGGAGCAGGCGGGCTTCTACGGCATGATCGAGAACATCGACGAAAACATGGGGCTCCTCATGGCCAAGCTGAGCGAGTGGAAACTCGACGAGAATACCGTGGTCGTCTTCATGTCTGACAATGGCATGACCGGAGGTGGCTCAGGCAAGCCTGGGACCGAAGTCGCTCCTGGTTACGCGTTCTACAATGCGGAGATGAAGGGGCTGAAGGGCAGCACCGACGAAGGCGGGGCGCGGGTGCCGTTCTTCATTCGCTGGAACGGCAAAATCGCTGCGGGTAAGGATATTGATCGCATCGCCTCGCACATCGATGTGCTCCCGACTTTCGCCGCCTTGACCGGTGCCACCCTGCCCGACCAGGGAATCGAGGGGCGTGATTTGCTTCCGCTCATCGAAGGTTCGGATGCGGAATGGAGCGACCGCTTCCTTTTTAATCATATCTGTCGCTGGCCGACCGGTGCGGAGCCCAACGATTTCAAAGACGCGAATTTCTCCGTTCGCAATCAGCAGTATCGCTATGTGGGTGCCACCGGACCAACCAGCAACATCAAAGGCAAACTCAACAGTGACGCAAAACCACGTCCGCCGGGCAAGCCAAGCCTCTACGACATGGTGGCGGATCCCGGTCAGACCACGGACGTCGGCGCGGAGCACCCCGAAGTTGTCGCTGCCATGCAAGCAGCCTTCGACCAATATTGGAAGGAAGCCCGCCCCCTCATGGTCAACGAGAACGCGACCATGTCTCCAACGAAGCCATACTTTGAGTGGTTCGCTCAACAACAGAAAAAGGGAGGTATCCCGAAGTGGAGCGCCCCGGAACTGTGAGATTTCGCGGCAAGAAGGGGCCGAATGACGCAAAAAACTCTCGCTTTGCGGATTTTTGCATCATTACACCTTGCTTTTGATGCAATATGAGGGATTCTCCTGGATGAGAATCACCGTAGATATCGACGAAGCTGTCTTGGCGGAAGTCATGGCTCTGACGGGGGAGACCCAGAAGAGTCCGGCTCTTTCCAAAGCGATCCTCGAATTCACCTATCGACGTCGGGCCAAGGAGTTCGGGCGGCTCATTCGTGAAGGAGCCTTCGACTATCCTGACCCAACTGAGGATGCGTCGGACCCGGGCAATCCCGTTCCGCCGCTCACCCGCGAGTAAGTCCCCATGGTCCTCGTTGATTCCTCCGCTTGGATCGAAGGGTTCCGGAAAAACGGCCGCCTCGAGGTGAAGCTCGCGCTCGAGGGACTGCTCGACGCCTACGAGGCGCAATGGTGCTCTCCTGTCCGCCTCGAAGTGCTCGGCGGTGCCCGTAAAGACGAGCGCCTCCGACTCGGGCGGCACTTTTCCGTGATCCCCTATCGCCCGACCCGCGAGGACGACTGGGACCGGGCCATCGCCCTCGCATGGAAAATCCGCGACGGAGGACTGACCATTCCCTGGCTCGATGTCCTCATCGCTGCAATCGCGATTCACGATCAGGTAAGGCTCTACGCCATCGACGATCATTTTGAAAAGATCGCCGAAGGGAATGACTTGCGCCTCTACCGTCCCGGCTATGCCGGCATGTTCACACCGGACGAGTGAATCACTGACGAGCAAACTTGAGAACTCGTCCGTGAACGCTGTATTCGGAGACGTAGAGGTCGCCTGATGGCGAGAAGGCAACGCCATGTGGGGCATTCACGATGCCCGGTTTCCACTGGGCCGGTTCGATCTTGTTGGTGCCCACTTCGGCTTCGATGGTGTTCTCTCCGAGACGGGCCACGACTTGGTTCTCCTTGTCGAAAATGGTGACTCTGCCCTTGATCTCGCCCACTGCGAGGAGGTCGCCCTGCACCGCCGCCGCTGCTGGCAGCAAGAGATCCGTGGCAATTTCACCAAGCAGTTCCCCGTCGAGGGAAAGATGCACCACGCGGTTGTTGGCCCGATCCGTGCCGACGATCCGGGGTGGATCGAAACGATTGTCGAATGCGATCTTGTGAAGCGTTTTGAAACTGTAGGGCGCCGCCTTGCCACCGAACGTCGCGAGGTATTCCCCTTTCGCATTGAAGCGATGCACGTAATCCGACGCATAGCCATCGGTCACATAGATGTCGCCATTCGTTGCCACCGTGCAACCGGTGAGCCGAAGGGCGGCCTGCTGGTTTTTGGGATTCACCGACCAGAATTCTTTCGGGATCGATTCGCCGGGAATGGTGAGGACGACCTTGCCGTCGAGGGTCAGCTTCACGATGTTTCCGCCAGTAAGTTGCGGACCGTAGATGTATTCTCCATCAGCTTCCTTGTTGATGATAAAACCATGAAAATCCTTCGGCGCATTTTCGACGTTTCTCAGATAGGTCCCGTCGGAGGAGTAAACCTGCACCCCCGCACGCAAACCTTGCATGAGGCTCACATAGATGTCCCCGCTCTCACTGATCGCCACGTCACCGTGTTGATTGCCCATCTCAGGCATGCCTTCGGGGAGCTTCAAGGGATCAGGCCCGACCTGCCAACTCGGTGGGGCCGCCTCCACTTGGGGAGCCTGCGCGACTTTATCATGATCGTTACAGGTGACGAAAACAACGGCGAACGCAATGGCAGCCAGAGAAAGGATGAGGTGATACGACTTAGGGGATTTCTGCATCCGCCCGTCCTCCCACGTTTCCGCACGAATGTCGAGCCGGGAAAGATGGCGCGATCAGTGCGGGACTGGGGTGAGAATTGTCCGGCCCCGAACCGCGATCCTCATCGATCGAACGGTCACCTCGGCGATGCGTCCCTCCCCAATCGAACCGGACGTCCCTGCTTGACTCGATCAGGACGTCCCGCCGAGGCGTCTGCTATCTTGCGACAATGACTTCCATTTTTGTGCACTTCGTGACGTTCGGCGGCCAATTCTTTCACCTCCACTCTTCCAAATCGACACTCTCTTTCCGCCGGATCGATTCCTGAGCAGCGAGGCAGATTTGGATGGCGCGACGAGCGGCGGGGCCGTCGTTGAGAGGCTGTCGGTCTTCGCGAACGCAGCGGATAAAATGGGCCAGTTGGGCGCCGATACCGCGATCCACCCGGCCGGAGCTATCGACGAAGTTGGCAGCATCATCGGGTTCGCGGACGACGCGTGACTCGGCGGGAGAGCCGTCGAACCGCTGCAGGCCAAGTGACAGCGCCTGGTTCCGGGTATCAATCCGTCCGGCCGTTCCGCAGGCACCGAACTCACAATCACCCCCTTGCGGGGCAAACAGACACAACTCGAGGGAAGCGCGCCCCCCACCCTCGTATTCGATCAGGACTTGGGCATTGTCGAGGATTTCGCGATCGGTCAGAACATTGGTTCCACCATGGGCCGAAACCCGCAATGGCTTGCGATCCATCATCCAATTGAAGAGGTCGAGATGGTGGACACATTTTTCGAGAATCGTGCCACCAGTGATCGCCTCGCTGGAGCGCCATCCGGCCCGCATCGGTCCGCGGAACTCGCGGCACCACATGAGTTGCAGGTCTCCGATCTCCCCGGTGGCGATCATCTCCTGCATGGTCGCGTAAAGATTCTGAAAACGCATCTCGTGACCCACTTGGAGGATACACCCTGCCGCAGTTGCTTCGGCGATGGCTTCGTCGCATTGAGCAAGGGTCAGTCCGAGTGGCTTTTCGCAGAGGACGTGTTTGCCTGCTGCGAAAGCCGCCATCGCCGCGAGGTGATGTTGGTCGTTGGGCAGGGCGATGATGACCGCATCGATCTCCTCGATCGCCACGATCTCCCGCCAGTCCTGATACGTGCGCAAGCCCGGGCCGACAATTTCCACCGCAGCGGCGAGGCTTTCGTTACTGCGGCTACTCACCGCCACGACTTCGATATCGCGCAAACGCACGAGGTTGCGCAGATGCGCCTCACGACCATACCAACCCGCTCCGAGTAGTCCGAACTTCATCGTGCTGCGGTCGCTCTCAACCCGAAGCAGAGATGCGCTTGAGATCGGCCCGGGTTCCGGAGTAGTCGTGGCCATACTCGAGGGTCGCCGGATCGGGTTCCTCCCCGCGCAGGCGGCAAGCCTCTGCATAGAGCTCCGGCCACCAGTTGCGATGCTCGGTGAGCCCCTCGGCTTTCCATGACTCCCAGCCGGAGACGACCTTGTCCCAGCAAGCGCTTCCATAGGCCGCCGCGTCTTTGACAGAGTCGAAATCCTTCACATACCAATCGCGACCGATCCGGGCGTGGAGCACTTCGTCGGCCCAATCGAAGTCCTGGATCAAAGTGGCGAGTGCATCACCGGAGGCCTGACCGACCTCCCATTCATAACGCTTGCCGGTTTTGGTCATGAGTCCTTGCTCGATGAACCAGAGCACGGCGTGACGCTCCTTCGGGGTGAGTTGCTCGTTAAGCCCTTTCGACCAGGTGAAATTGACCATGACCCGGCTCGGCCAATCGATGCCCAGTTTGGCGAAGCCAACTTCCCCCATCATGGCATGGCGGGCCTCGTCCCAGAGCTGACGGGTGAGGTCGCGGTAGAATATCCAAGGGCGTCCACCGCCTTCTTCATCGCCCGTGGCAATGGCCATCTCGTAGAGGATCGAAGCCATCATCTCAGGCACATCGATCTCGCGGAGTCTCTTGAAATACATCATCAGAACCTTGTCGCGATCGGCGAAGGACGGATCGTAGAGGAACTCCTCGGCATGGACGCCCATGTTGTAGGGATCGGGAAAACGCTCATCGCGCAGCGGTGACTTGTTGTAGTGCCAGGGTTTTCCCGCGTAGCGGAGTTCCCCGGCATAGGCGCGAGCCGGTGCAGTTCCGTCCACTCCTCCCGCCGCAGCCAGCAGGGCTTTGAGGTTGCCTCGCCAAACCTCGACGGATGCCTTGGATTCTCCGCTCACGGTCGCCCGCAGCGCGTCGGAGGCCTCGCGACCCCATGCGATCATCTCCGACAACTCGGGAAGCATGAGACGAATAATCCGAACGGTGGGAGCATCGGCAAGCGGGTTGGTCTCTTCGAGATGGCGTTCCCAGGCATCAACCATGGCCGGGAAAACGACTTCGTGCAAACCGACGAGCAACTCGAGCGGCGCAGCGGACATGAGGATCTCATCGCATAGGATCTCCAGCGCCGGATCGGGAACCTTGTCGAGCCCGAGGGGCGGGTGTCTCATCTCCGTCACCCGGTCACGCAGGAGGGTGACATGCTCGGAGGCGAGGTAGGCGTGGTGGCTCAGCCCCATCTTCAATTCGTAAATCGGCTCCGCCGTCAGCCGCGCGAGGCAGGTGGACCAGGAGCGATACATCAAGTAGTGATAGCGCTTCAGACGGTCCACGCATTCCTCGATCCCTAGACCGGCCCCGGCAGCACGGGCGAAGGTGGTCAGCCCGGCGAGAGGCGGGAGATCGTGGAGAGCGCGATAGCTGAGGATGGGGTCCATGATGGAAGGATATGAATTCGACTCGCAAATGGCAATCGGAATAGGGAGGCGTCGCCCTTTTCCCAAGCTCGCTCCACGGCACGATCAGGCGGCGTCTGGCCGGATGCCAAACAAAAAAAATCGTTCTTTCCGCAACTTTCTCGGATAGAATCCGTTTGATCGTTTGCGCCTGTCCCATCACCGCTATGAAAATCCCCCTGGTCTCCATTCTCTTCGCCTCCTTATTCGGGGGCGTCCTCCATGCGGAACCAGCTGCTCCCGCCCCGCAGGCCGCCGCCGAAGAGAGCACGGTTTATCGCACCTGGACCGACCAGACGGGACGCAAACTTGAGGCCACTTTCCGCGGCGTCGAGGACGGCAAGGTCTTCCTCCAAGTGAAAAACGGCTACGTCTATCGCTTGCCCTTGGAGACCCTTTCGGCACCCGATCAGGAGGCAGCCCGCACTCTCAAACCCGAAGGGCTCGGCATCCCGGCCGATCCCCATCTCGCTCAGGCGGCAGCAAAGATCGATGAGTTCGTCAATGCCGGTCTCGCAAAGGCGGACCTCAAACCGAATCCCCTCGCCTCCGACGAGCAATTCGTTCGGCGCATTTACCTCGACATCGCCGGACGCATCCCGACGAGCGGCGAGGCTCTCACTTTCATCAACGACACCAGCCTCTCGAAGCGCTCCAAACTGATCGATCAGCTGCTTGAGTCAGACGGCTATCGCAGCCACTTGTTCAACTACTTCGCCGACATGATGCGTGTCGCCGACGAAGCCAACAAGGTCCGTTATTACACCTATCAGGATTGGCTCAAGAGCCAAATCGCCACCAACGAACCTTGGGACAAAATGGTCTACGCGATGATGACCGCCGACGGCAAACTGCTGGAGAACGGAGCGAGCGGCTACCTCCTGCGCGATGCCGGGATGCGGCTCGACAACCTGTCCCTGACCCTCAGCGCCTTCCTCGGGGCGAATGTCTCCTGCGCCCAATGCCACGACCACCCCTTCGCGGACTGGAGCCAGAAGGAGTTTTACGAAATGGCCGCGTTCTTCGGCGAGACTGAAACCTACGGGGCCAGGGGCAACAAAGCGGCCAAGAGCCCAGACGCTTCGATGATGCGAAAAGCCGTCGCCTCCATCGACGACAAGCGTGCTCAGCAGCAGGCCAAGAACATCCTGCGCGTCAACGCCATGGCTGTCGAGGATACCGGCGTCAACGACCTCAAACTACCTGACGATTACAAATACGACGATGCCAAGCCGGGGGACCCGGTCGCACCGAAGTTGATCACCTGGGCGGACTCCGCCGAGGGCCACGCCGCCGCTCCCGTTCGTCCCGCCTCGCTCTCCGCCTCAGACTCTGCGACCTCATCCCCCGGAAACAAAGGCGAACTCCGCACTGAATTCGCCGACTGGATGACCGCCCCGGAGAATCCCCGCTTCGCCATGACCATCGCCAACCGGCTTTGGAAACGGGCCTTCGGCGTCGCGGTCCGCGAGCCGGTCACCGACATGGACGATCCCGAGCTGAGCGTCAATCCCCCGCTGCTCCATCACCTTTCCTCCGAGATGGTGCGCCTCGACTTCGACCTCAAGCAGTTCATGCGTTTGCTCTACAATACCCAAACCTACCAGCGCGAAGCGACCAGCTATGAGTTGGGAGATACCAAAGACTACCTCTTCCCCGGACCGATCCTTCGCCGTCTCAGCGCAGAACAAGCCTGGGACTCGTGCGCGACGCTCGTGGTGGGTCAGGACGTGGACGCCTTCAAAGGCCGTCGCGGCGAACAATACGCCAGCACCATGACCATCGACTTCGGCCCCTCCTCCACACCCGCAACCATCCGCGAGCAAATCGAGAACGCCTCTCTCGCGATGCGCCAATACGCGGGCAAGGGCGGCGCACCCAAAGCGACTGAACGCAAGAAAAAGCGGATGCAGAAAATTCAGGCAATGTTCGGGGAAGAGGAAGCTCCCGCCGAAGATTACACCCTCGCTCCTCCGACCCGCCACGGACTCACCCTCGCCCGAGCTTCCGAGTTGCCCCAGCCCGAGAAGGACCAGCATTTCCTCCGCATGTTCGGTCAGAGTGACCGCCAGATCGCCGACAGCTCGACCGAGGAGGGCAGTATCCCTCAAGTGCTGATGCTGATGAACGGCGAAGCCCAGGCGGTGATCGGTGCCTCCGACTCCCTCGTGCTCGCCACCGCCGCCATACAGGTCACACCCGAGGAGCAGGTCGGCAGTCTCTATATGAGCTTTTTCAGCCGCCAGCCCCGTGCCGATGAACTGACCAAAGCGACCGCCGCCCTCGCCGACGGCCTGACCCTGAGCGACCTGACCTGGGTGCTTTTCAACAGCCGTGAATTTGTCTTTGTCGAATAGTTTTTACCATCCCCCCTGTTATGAATATTCAGAACACCCTCGACCCGCTGAGCCGCCGGGCCTTTTGTGAACGTTGGGCCAAAGCCGCCCTCGGCGTGACCGTGCTAAGCGGGACAGGCCGTCTCGGATGGGCTGAGGAATCAGCGGAGATCGCCGCGAGCGGCCCCGGTTTCGGCAAGGCCAAAAACATCATTTTCCTGCAAATGATCGGAGGCATGACTCACATCGACACGCTTGATCCCAAAGAGGGCGCGACCCAAGGTCCCAAAGCCCCCATCGCCACGGCGGCCGACTTCCAACTCGGAGGAACCATGACCCAGCTCGCCAAGCAGGCGGACAAAGTCAGCATCATCCGCAGCATGACCTCAAAGACCGGCGTGCACGCCAGCGGCCAGTATCTCATCCGCAGCGGCTACGAGCAACGCGGCACGATCAAGCATCCCAACATGGGTGCCTGGGCTCAGCATTATAAGGGAGACAGCCACCCGACCCTGCCCTCCAGCGTCTGCGTGAATCGTCAGCCGCAAAATGGCAACGGCTTCTTCCCGGCGAGTTACTCCCCGCTGCCCATCCTCGAACCCTCCGCCGGCTTGCAATACTCGAAGAGCGACACCGCCGACGAAACCATGACCAAGCGTCTCGCCTTGCTCGAAGACCTCGACGCGGGCTTCCGGGATCGTTTCCAAACCGCCTCCGTGCAGAGCTACACCCAGTTTTACGAGAAGACGGTGAACATCATGTCCAGCACCGACTTGGAAGCTTTTCAACTGGACGACGAACCGTCGGAGTTGAAAGAGCGCTACGGCAACAACAAGCTCGGACAGGGCATGCTCCTCGCCCGCCGCCTCGTCGAGAAAGGCATCCGCTACGTCGAAGTCGCCGGAGGTGGCTGGGACATGCACAACAACATCGAAGAAGCACTCGAAGACCGCGGGACGGAGCTCGACGTCGCTCTAGCCGCCCTGCTCGAAGACTTGCAACAACGCGGACTGCTCGAGACTACCTTGGTCGTCCTCTGTTCCGAATTCGGTCGTGGACCCAAGATCAATGGCAACGGCGGCCGCGACCACCATCCCCGGGTGTTCTCCACTCTCCTGGCTGGCGGTGGCATCAAAGGCGGATACGTCCACGGTTCCAGCGATGCGGGGGGCAATGCCGTCGCCGAAGCCGAAGTCACCGTGCCCGACTTTCTTTCCACGATCGGCTGGAGTCTCGGCCTGCCCCTTACCGAAGAAGCCCTCTCCCCCAGCGGACGACCTTTCACCGTGAGCAACAAAGGGAAGCCGGTCATGGAAGTGTTTGCCTGAGCAATAGGACCCGCCCCGTCGGGATCCGCGCACCGCGAATCCCGACGGCAGCAAAGATCATCGGAAGAAGATCAGCAGGATCTTGAGGCCTTCCCCGCTGTCGGTCCGGAGAGCCATCGAACGGAAAAGTCTCGACGCTTACGTCAAAGGCGGTTTGGTCCACGGGACGTTTCGTAAGAATCATTCCCCAGTGGCGATCATGCTGCTGCAATCGCCAGCGCGGCGGCAGGCACCCCAAAGTGACGTCCTTGGGAATGGTCTCCGGTTTATCAATAAGAAATCCGGATCGGCGTTCCCACGTCCAGCCATTTATACAGGATCTTCGCCGGATTCCTCCCGTCGATCGGAACCCTCACACAACCCTTCGACGCAGGATAGGACGGCACTTCGGTGAATCCGTGGATGAAAATGTGCCCGGTGACCTGCACACTCCAGGGCATCGGTGCGTTGTGATAAAGGCTGGAGAAATGGGTTTCGGACTTGTAGGGACCGGCCTTGAAGCTGCCGGTCGGAGTGTTTCCAGTTCGACCCGAGCTGATGTTGGTTTTCAGGATGACCCGATTTCCCTGATAGGCTTTGAGCTGTTGTTTGGTCAGGTCGATTTCGACGCGCTTCCCGCTGCTGCTCGAACTTGAGCCTGCTGGTTTGCCACCGAAAAGTGATTCCAATAGATTGGCCTGCTGTCCGCGGCCTGGGGTAGTCACGAGGAAGAGAGCGGCGGCGAGAAGCAGAAAAGAAAGTCTGGAAAAGCTCATGGGGGAATACTCGCTTGAATGTAGGGGGGAGGGCAAGCGTTTCTTTCGAATGTTGCTCGATTCGGAGCGGAACCATCCGGATACCGGCATGAAGCGGTGGCGCAATTCTGAAACCGTATGCCTTGACCGTGGCGGCCTGAATGAGGAGAGTTCAGCGGATGAAGCACTTCCTCTCCTTTCTCACCCCTCTTCTCTTCGCAGCCTTTCTCCAAGCCGAACCCATGGACGTGTATTTCGGTACAGGCGGGAAGGGTGCCGACGGCATCTACCACGCAACCTTCGATGCGGAAACCGGCAAGCTGACCGACGCAACTCGCGCCGCTGAGATCGCTTCACCCGGATTCCTCGCAATGCATCCCGATGGGGAGGTGCTCTACGCGGTGGCTACGGTCGGGAAGGAGGGTGGCGCCGCTGCCTACTCCGTTGCAGACGACGGCTCGTTGAAGTTCATGAGTTTCGTTCCTACCGGTGACGGAGGAGGCGCTCATATCGCGGTGCACCCATCCGGAAAATTTCTGCTCACGGCTCAGTATGGCGGCGGGTCGGTTGCGCTCTATCCACTCGATGAAGCCGGCAATCCTGGCGAGCCGACGTTGACGAAACACGAGGGCGGATCGGGCGTGGTCGAAGCGCGGCAGGATTCGCCTCATCCTCACTGGTGCGGCTTTTCACCGGACGGGCGCTTTGCCCTGATCCCCGATCTCGGTTTGGATGGTATCGTGATCTACGCGGTTGATGCGGGGTCGCCTTCCATCAAGAAGCACGGGTTTGCGGAATCAGTTGCCGGAGGCGGTCCGCGTCACCTGCGTTTTTCGCCTGACGGGAAGTTTATCTATCTTCTGAACGAGTTCTCCCTTTCCGTCTCGACCTTTGCGTGGGATGCGGAGAAAGGAACTGCAAAAATGCTCTCCGTTGCTCCGGCTCTCAGCGAAGAAGTGAAAGCGGGCGAAGGCTTCAACTCGGCGGCGGAGATCCTGGTTCATCCTTCCGGAAACTTTGTTTACTCCTCGAATCGCGGTCACGACACCGTGAGTGTCTATGCGGCGGATGCGGCGACAGGCAAGCTTTCGGTGATTCAAGTGCAGCCAATTCGCGGGGCCTTTCCGAGAAACATCAATCTCTCCCCTGACGCCAACTGGCTTCTCGCGGCGGGAGCGGATTCCAACACCATCTCGGTCCATGCGCTGGATCAGGAAACCGGGAAACTGAGCTATCAACGGGGACACGTCATCAATGTTCCTTCGCCGATCTGTATTCTTTTTGCGCCCTAAAATCCGTTCGGGGTGGCAAAATGGCGGATCGGTGATTCGTTGATCTCATGAAATGGCGTGCCAGGCTGACTGATGGAATCTTCTCCCCCGTTTGGTTGGCGCTCGGTCTTGTTTTGATGACACCGGCGCCTGTTGAGGCGGAATGGCGAACGAAGCAGATCGATGACCTGACCTATGTCCCGCTCGCTGACGTTGCTGCAGCCTTCGCGATGTCGAAAGGAAAACGTCGCAAGGAGGCCCGTGAGTTGCCCTTTGCGGGAGAGTCCCGCCAGCTTGTGGTCAAGACCGGCACTCGCGAGGCGATTATCGACGGCGTGCGGCACTGGCTTTCCTACCCTGTCGCAGTGAGTGGTGGAGCACCTTTCGTAACACTGGTAGACGTCAACACGACGCTGGGACCCGCGATGAGTCCGGCGGCGGTCGAAAACATCAAACCGGTGAAAACCGTGGTCTTCGATCCCGGTCATGGAGGACATGACCGTGGTGGTCTCAGTCCTTACGGTGACGAGAAGGATTACGCGCTCGACGTCGTGAAGCGGGCGCGCGAGATCCTTGAGTCGAAGGGAGTCAAGGTCGTGCAAAGCCGCCTGTCCGATTCCTTTGTCGATCTGTCAGAGCGCCCGAAAATGATCGAAAACTACGAGTCCCCCGTCTTTGTCAGCGTCCACTTCAATTCAGCGGAGTGGAAGCCGTCGGCAAGCGGCATCGAAGTGTATGCGCTGCCACCCGCCGGTCTCCCTACGACGGGCAAAGCACCGGACCCGATCCTCGACCGCCGCAAGGATGCCGGCAACACCCACGAGCCGGCGAGCTTTGTCTTTGCCAACATCATGCAGCATATCCTCCTCGGCAGGATGCAGGGAAGCTTTGACCGCGGCGTAAAGCGGGCCCGCTATTTGGTCCTTCGCTATTCCGATGCCCCTTCGATCCTGATCGAAGGGGCCTTTGTCACCAATCCGGAAGAGGCAAAGAACATTCACTCAACGCAGTGGCGACAGGAATATGCGTCAGCGGTCGCGGATGGGATCCTCGCCTACATGGCGCTGGCGAATGAAAAACGCCCCCCGCAGCGTGCCGGGGACTCTGACCGCTCACCAACCGATGCGTTTGTCTGGGAGGAATAGCGGAGTGGATGAAGCGCTGACTCCATCGGGTTAGGTCCCTGACTCCACAGGGTTCGGTCGCGTCTCAATCGCGCTACATTGGAGCCTCTGGCCCCCCGGAATCAGACGCCTCCCAGGAGGCCGCTGGTCCGGGGCTACCGTGGACCCTCCCCCCACCTCACTCCGCCCGCTCCAGCACCCAGACTGATCCGTTGTGCGAAAGCACCACCAGTTCTCCATCGGGGTCTTCACCTAGAAACACCGGATTAAAGGTCGGTCCTTCCGCTTCCTTGCGATAAAGAGTCGTCCGCCGACTGGCCTCGGACTGATCCTCGGCCAACTCAAGCGCCTCGACCAACCCAAAACCCCACTCCCCGTAAAGATAGCTCCCCTGAAGCTCGGGGAAACGTTTCCCCCGATAGACCATCCCGCCGATGATGCAGATCCCCTCCCCTCGATTGCGGGTGTAGGCGAAAACCGGATTGATCGGAACGGAATCTTTCAAAAGCGGTTCGGGATGCGCCGCGAGCGGGCCGGGACCGTCGCGGTCGCTCCATCCGTAGTTGCCTCCGGGAGTGATCCGATTGACCTCCTCCCAGTAGTCCTGCCCGACATCAGCGCACCACAGATATCCGGTGACGGGATCAAAGGCCATCCCCCAGGGATTGCGAAGACCGGACGCAAAAATTTCTTCCCGCATCAACTGCATCCCCACGAAAGGATTGTCCGCCGGGATGCCGTAGCGCCGATTGCCATCCTCACGATCCACATCGATCCGCAAAATTTTCCCATGGAGAGCCCAGAGATTCTGCGACATCCGATACGGGTCGTCGCGCAGGCCGCCATCGCCGAGACCGATATAGAGCATCCCGTCAGGCCCGAAAAGAATTTGCCCTCCCCAGTGATCCGCGAGCGGTTGCTCCAACTCGAAAATAACCCGCTCGGTTTCGCGAAACGGCGCAAAATCGCGGTCCAGCGAGACGACCATTTCACTGACCACGGTGCGGCGAGGATCGTTCTGCGAGTAGGAGAGAAAGATGCGACCATTCGACTCAAATTGCGGATGGAGCGCGATGCCATGCACGCCATCTTCAAAGGCCACAGCCCCCTCCATCATGTCGCGGAAGTCGAGATACCCTTCACTCGCTTGCGACGGATCACCAAGGCGAACCCGATAGAACATGCCGCGCTGGCAGGCGATCAAGGTGCTTCCGTCCGGGAGATGAACCAATCCGACCGGCAAATCAAACAGCTCGGTGAACGGCAAAGGCACCAGCTTCCCCCAAGCCGCCCCTTCCTGATGAGGCACGCTGGCGTAGGGATCGATCTCCTCCGCCGACGCGAACTGCCCCCCGAGACACCCGATCAACATCCAAAACATTCGCATAATCCGTGATCACGCAAGTTCCAAGCCAAAGGGGCCGCAATTTCACCCCAGTCAAAATTGACGCCGCAGACCGGCCTGACTGGCCGCTTCAGCTACACCGTCAATCACCTCCAAGAGTGAACAAAGGGACATCACCCGAAACCTGGCGAGGCGCCATACGCGAGGAGGGATTTGAACCCCCGACCAACTGAATGTAAATCAGCCGCTCTACCACTGAGCTACTCACGCCTTGGCTCCGGCGAGATGATCAAGCCGAGGGTCAACCTAGCGCGAATCCTGCCGGGGGCAAAAAGAAACTGCGAGCGAGCCTCGAGAATGCCACCCGCCAAAAAAATGCTTCTCAAATCACGGAAGTGAGCGATCTTCGGGCGCGCGAGGTGGCCACCATCGGCGTTCGCGCACCCCCGAAACGACCCGTATGGAGAATAACGACGACGAAACCGTAGAGCTGGAAGGAACCATTCACACCGTGCTGCCCGGCACCATGTTCCGGGTCGAACTGGAGAATGGCCATCTCGTGCTCGCCCACATTTCTGGGAAAATGCGGAAACGTTTCATCCGTCTTGTCGCCGGAGATCGTGTCCGGATTGAGATGTCTCCCTACGATACCGAGAAAGCCCGGATCGTCTTTCGGGTGGACAGCCGCGCTCCGGGCGGTCCGGGAGGATCGCATCCAGGGAAACGCCGCTCTCCTCGGAGCATGGCCCGCCCCGGTCAGCCCAAAAAACGCGCCAAACCGAACCCTACTCCTCGCCGTGGCAATGGTGGAGGTGGCGGCACCGGTGGTCCCCGCTAAGCGCACGCTTCGCCCGGATCTTGATGGACAGGTCTTGGCGAAACCGGTTCGACCCATCGGCTTGTTTCCTGACCTATGGATCACTTTTCCCGACTCGGGTTGCCCGTTCGGTTGGAGCTGGAGGCACCCGAGATTGAAGAGGCTTGGAGGCGGGCGACCAAAGTAGCTCACCCCGACAGCCATGCCGCGACGGAGCAACCCGGCCCCGAGTCCACCGATCTCGCTTCACTTCATCAGGCCCGCGAGACTCTGCTCGATCCGACCTCGCGTCTTGGGGAATGGCTCCGGCTGATCTCCTCCCAAGCAACCGCTCCTGCGGCGATCTCCTCCGAGCTGATGGACGTCTTTACCCAGCTCGGCCCACGCCTTGCCCACACCGATGCTTTGCTCGGCCAACACCAAAAAGCCGGATCCGGCATCGCCCGCGCCGTCCTCGCGCGACCGCTCGTGGAGGCCCAACTGTCTCTGCAGGAGTCGCTCCGGGAAATCCAAGAACTCCGCCAAGCTCGGATCGCACCATTCGCCGAATGGGACGGCGCCGCCGCAACCGGCCCCTTTGCTGCGGCCCACCGCGCTCTCCATGATCTTAAGTTCCTGCGCAAATGGGAACGGGAGGTGAGCGAACGCCTCATCCAACTTCTCGCAACTTGATTCCTAGTGAAATCGCCTGGACCTTCCTCCCTCGTTAAACATCCCCTTTTTGAGCGCAACGAACGACAGCACCGAACTCATCATCGGCATCGACCTCGGGACCACTGAGTCGCTTGTCGGTCTGGTGGACGCGGGATTTCCGATCCTCCTCGCGGACGAGGGCGGTCGCCGCATGACTCCCTCGGTCGTCTGGTTCCCTCCGACCGGAGATCCGGTTGTCGGCCTCGCGGCGCAAGCCACCCGCGCCACCGCACCGGGCCTGACGGTCAGTTCGGTCAAGCGTTTCCTCGGTCGCCCTTTCTCCAGCATCAAAGAGCAGGAAGCCCGCGAGTCCGGCCTCGATCTGATTCCGTTGTCCGAAAATCAAATCGGCATACGCCTCAGTGACCAACGCATCGTCACTCCAGTCCAGGTTTCTGCGGCGATCCTGCGTCATCTCAAGGAAAAGGCCGAAGTCTCCCTCGAACACTCCGTGCGCCGCGCCGTCATCACCGTGCCCGCCTATTTCAGCCATCACCAGCGCGAGGCCACCATTCAGGCCGCGACATCCGCCGGCCTCGAAGTCGCCCGGATCATCAACGAACCGACCGCTGCCGCGCTCGCTTACGGGCTGGATCGAGGCGACGAATCCCGCACCGTAGCGGTCTATGATCTGGGAGGGGGGACTTTCGACCTGACCGTGTTGCGTTGGCAGGACGGGGTTTTCGAAGTGATCGCGACCGCTGGCGATACCCGACTGGGCGGCGATGACCTCGACCAGATCATTGCCCGACATCTCCGGGATCAATGGAAGTTGCCCGCGCTCGATCTGACCGACTCCACCCGCTTGATCACCTGTGCCCGACAGATTAAGGAAGCCCTCACCTCTTTGCCCGAGACCTCCGTAATCTGGGTGCCCTCGGCCTCACCGAAAATCACCTTCACCGTCTCCCGCGACGATTTGGAGCGGCTCGCCCTTCCCCTGCTGGAGCGGACCCGCCCCATCTGCCAGCGAGCCCTCGCCGAAGCCAAGACCAAGGGGGTGACGGAACTCGATCATCTCATCCTCGTGGGCGGATCCACCCGGATGCCGCTGGTGGGCCGGCTCCTCGGCGAATGGCTCGGAATCACTCCCCGGTTGATCGAAAACCCGGACGAAGCGGTCGCCCGGGGCGCCGTCATTCAGGCGGGCATCCTTTGCGGTCGAGTTCGCGATCTCGTGCTCGTCGATGTGACTCCGCTGACGCTCGGGATCGAAACCTTCGGCGGCCTGATGAATGCGATCATCCCCCGCAACACCGCCATTCCCGCCAAGGCCGGGGAGCTTTTCACCAACGCGGTCGCGGGGCAGACCAGTGTGGCCATTCGCGTGCTGCAGGGGGAGCGCGAGATGGCCCGCGACAATTGGCTGCTCGGCGAAGTCCTGGTGCCCCTGCCCCCCGGCCCCAAAGGCAGTGCCCGTGTGGGCGTGCAGTTCTCGATCAACCACGATGGCGTCCTCGAAGTCCTCGCGCGGGACACCCATACCGGAGCGGACCATCCCCTCACCATCCGCCATGCCGCAGTCGATGTGAATGACGCCGCTGTCGAGGCGATGATCTCGTCATCCGTCGATCACGCCTTCGCCGACGTGGATGAGCGCATCTGGACCGAGGCCCGGCTCAAAAGCGAAGAAATGCTCGCAGCCGTGGCGATGGCCCTGGCCGCCATCGGCGACCGCTTGGGTAACGATGATCGGCAGTTCATCGAAGTTGCCGTCGCAAACGTCCGCCAGGTTCTCGGATCGACCCAACAGGACCCCATCGCCCTGCGTCTCGCCAATCAAAAGCTCGACGAAACAACGGAAACGCTGGCAGTGCTGCTCGTCGAAGCCGCCTTCGATTGACCAGCGGAAATGTTCCGATTGGCCCTCACTCTCAAGCCTTTTGGACAACCCGAAATTTTCCGTCACAAAACATTCTCCTTGCGGTCTATCTATGAAACTTGCTACAAGCAGTTCCTTACCCCCGTAGCCGCTCTCCATGGAAGATCAACTTCTCGAACTCGTCCAATCCCCCGACAACTGGTCCCTCCGTTGCTCCATCGCTCAATCTTACTACGAGAATGGCAATGTTTCCGGCGCCGCCAGCCTCATCAAAGGAGCCCCCTCAATCCCGCAGGACGAAGACAGCATCCTTTTCGCCGCCACGATCCTCGGAGCGGAATCACCGGCCAGCGGCTTGGCATTGATCGACGGATTTACCGCAGCCAACAAATCGACAAAAGCCCTTGCTGCCTTGCACGCCACTCTGGGTGGTGTTCCCGCAACCGCCTCTGGGTCAACACCTCTCGCTCCCAGGAAAATTCGTCCCCCCGGAGCGGAAGAAGACGCGGATGAACTCAGCTCTGCCGCACCTGGATCCGCTATTCCGATCGCCGCTCTTGTCGCCGAGGGTGAAGAAATCCTCGGGGTCGAGGAATATGTCGAAAGCACCGGAGAGCGCTCCTTCATCGTGGGCGAAGGCGAAGCCGTCCACGCAGCCGAGAAACCCCCGGAAACGAAGGACAAACTCGGAGCCGTCGCCATCGCTCTGATCGTGCACGTCGTCGTTGGCATCCTGCTCGGCATTTGGGCGGTCTCCTCTCCTCCTCCGGCACCGCCGCAAATTTCCGTCTCCTCAGTCAGCAATGCCGACAGCAGCAGCTTGGAGAACAAAACGCTTACCAAACAAAAGCAGAAAAGTGCCGCCACCGTTTCTTCCGCCCAACCCGTCGTCGCGGCGGAAGCCTTTTCCAACTTCGCCGTGCCAGACACCTTTGATGCCACCTCGAACCTCTCCATGGTGGCCATGTCCGACAGCGACGCAGGATTCGGCATGTCGATGAGCGGCTTCGGCGATGTGTCGAACATGGGAGCGATCCCCGCCGCGATGCAATCCCGCTGCTCCATGTCCCAGCGGATGAAGCGACTCCGGGAGAGCGGTGGAGAAGATCGCGCAGAAAAGGCAGTTCGCGAAGGGCTTGAGTTCCTCTCCAAACAACAAACCAAGGAAGGGGAAAACGCGGGAGCTTTCGGTAAGGAATTCACCGTTGCCATGACCGGACTGACCCTGCTCGCCTACCTCGGCCACTGCGAAACGCCCGAATCACCCAAATTCGGTGACTCCGTGGTCAGCGCCGCGCTCTTCCTGATGGATCGCTGTCTCAAGTCCGATAAAGGACTGATGACCAACGGCAAAAGCGGCAACCACGTTTCCTACGAGCACGCGATCGGAACCTACGCCCTTTGCGAACTCTACACCATGACCAAAGAGAGCGGCAAGGAAATCCCCCGACTTGAGTCCGTCCTGAGAAAAGCCGTCGGCGTCATCGTCGATGGCCAGAACAAATCGGGTGGTTGGGCTTACGGATACAATCTAAAAGGTGTCGATGACATGTCCGTAGCGGGATGGCAGATCCAGGCTCTCAAAGCCGCTCACAATACCGGGCGCAGTTTCGCCGGCGTGGACAAGGCCCTCGACCAGGCCACCACCAAATATCTCCCCGCCATCCAGGACTCCGAGGGCGCTTTCAAGTATCGCCCCGACGATGCCCGCGGCAAGAGCAGCCTCACCGGAGCCGCTCTCCTCGCCATGCAAATCTGGAAAGGCGCTGACTCTGCCACCTTTGACAAAGGGTTCAAATACCTTACCAACGCCACCGCCAATCCCGCACCAGGAGCGGACTACTACGCACCGTATTACAATACCCAGATGTTCTTCCTCGCCGAAGGTCCTGAGTGGGAGAACTACAACAAGAAGTTCCAACCAAAGCTCCTCGACGCCCAGAATGATGACGGCTCCTGGACCAAGGACAGCGGAGGTGCCGAGCGTGCCGACAATCAGATCAAAAACACCTGCTGGGCCGTCCTGATGCTGGAGGTGTATTATCGTTACCTGCCGACCACCGAAAAGGTCAAAGGACTCGGGGCCCGCTAAGGCTCCGTCGTCCTGAACGCGTTTCAAGGGTGTCCTTGTTGGCATTGCAGTCGCAATAGGGTTCGGTCAGGGAGTCAATAGGGTATGGTCTCTTCAGGTAGATCGTATTCCAAATTGTTGTGGTAGTTGAACTCCTCGTGCCCAGCCCGCACCTGCGTCGCGAGGAGCCTGTCGGGCTTAGAGCGTCTGAGCGGGGAAACCGGGGACACTCTCAAATTCGGCTGCGAAATCGACGAAATCGTTGCCCGAAACGGTTGGACGACCGTCGTCTGGTAGGGAACCTGCTATCCCGAAGCGGTCTCTTCCCGCTCGCTTGGCCCTTCGCCGAGGCTCTCCTCCTTCGTTTCAAAATCCATGGAAAACGCTTATTCCAGTCTCGATCAGTCACGGTCATTTCTCCAGCACAACCCCCTGGCTCGGCTGCTGACCGCCGGACTGCTCCTTCCCTGCCTCACCTTGTGGGGGCCCGGACTCCAGGCGAATCCGAGCGGAGGTGCGGTGGTATTGGGCGACGTGACCATCGGCACCGGGGCCGGAGGGCAACTCGACATCACCCAGGGTTCCGACCGGGCCATCATCCACTGGGACGATTTCTCCATCGATGCTGGTCAGACGACCCGTTTCATCCAACCGGGGACCAGTTCCATCGCCCTGAACCGCGTCACCGGCGGCAATCCGACCGCGATTTTCGGGGCGCTCCAAGGGAACGGTCATGTTTTCGTGATCAACCCGAATGGCATCCTCGTGGGCGCGGGAGGAACCATCGACGTCCACGGTCTCGCGCTTTCGACGCTCGATGTGAGCAACGGCGAATTTCTCGCCGGAGGTGAGCTCTTGTTCCAGGGTGGCACTCAGACCGGCGTCACGAACATGGGTCGGATCAATGCCATCGGAGGCGATGTTTTTCTGATTGGCAAAACCGTCTCCAACTCGGGATCGATCAGCGCGCGTGACGGCACCGTCGGACTCGCGGCGGGAGAAGAAGTGTTATTGACCGCCGCAAACGGTCCCGAAGGGGAGCGCCTCTTCGTGCGGGCGGGCGGTGCCGGAGTCAGCGGAACGGGGATTTTTAACGATGGCACCATCGAGGGAGCCGCCGTCGAGCTGAAAGCCCATGGCAATGTCTATGCCATGGCGATCAACAACAAAGGATCGATCCGCGCGATCGGGACGGATACCTCGGGCGGACGAGTCTTTTTGCAGGGTGCGGGTGGTCGCGTGTCGAACTCCGGTTTGATCAGCTCCCGCAGCGGCGATCCGAACAAAGCCGCTTCGCTGCTGATCCAGGCGGCCTATGCCAAAGTTGACGGTGAGCTCATTGCGGCGAATGCGGCAGGGATCGGCGGTAACCTCACCGTCGAGGGCACCGAGACGGTGGAAGTGGGGAGCAATGCCCGCATCGACGCCAGCGGAAGTGCCGGAGGCGGATCAGTCCGCATCGGGGGAGGATTTCAAGGGCGCGATGTCTCGATGGCCAATGCGAAAAACACGACCGTGGCGGAGGGATCGCTGATCATCGCCGACGCGACCGAAAGCGGCGATGCCGGGACCGTGATCGTCTGGGCGGATCAGGATACCGTGTATGAAGGCGAAATCAGCGCGCAGGCGGCGGGCGTGGGGAACGGGGGTTTTGTGGAAGTTTCCGGGAAGGAGAATTTGACGTTTGATGGGGTCGTTTCGACCCTTTCGGTAAGCGGACGGAATGGGACGCTGTTGCTGGATCCAACGAATTTGACCGTCAGCACGGCAGCGGCGAGTGCGAACAACGTCAACGTAACAAGCCTCACGACTGCGGTCGGAAGCAACAACGTGGTGATCTCCACCGACCCAGCAGGAACTCAGGATGGCAACATCACCGTCAGCAATGATGTGCTCTATACCAGCACCAACTCGCTTACGTTCCTCGCTCATGGCGACGCGATCTTCAACGCTTCGGTTCAAAACGCCGGAACCGGAGCGGTCAATATCGTGGCGGGATGGAACGGGACGACGGGATTCGCCGCAGCTTCCCCTTTTGGGCTACAGAATGGAGCCGGGTTCAACCTTGCAACGATCCTGGCGGCTCCCGCCAGCTTCGGGAACGCGAAACCGAATGGTGGAAATGGATCGGTACGGATCGACAGCTCGGTCGGTTCAACCGCAGCTATCGTCGCGGTGGCAAGTCGGGGAGGAACCACCACTGTCCTCGGACACGGACTGACGCTCCAGAGCGGCTCTGCTACCGGAATTGACGCGACCCAACTCGGTTTCCGCCCAACGGACAATACTCAAGTCACCGGGGCGATAGATATATACCTAAAAGCGGGCGGGCTTTCCATTCTTGGAGGCACTACAGATGATTTTGCCCAGATTGGTCACGGGGGCACGGGTTCCTTCGCTAGCGCAGGGGTCAATGCCACGATCACGGTTTCCTTTGTCGAAGCGGGCGATGTCAATCTCGTGACCAGCACGAGTTCCAATAACCACGCGCAAATCGGCCATGGCGGTCGGTCCCAGATCTCCACAGTCGCAGGAGCGATCACGATACGGGGTATCGGAGGAGTCGCAGGAGCGTCCAATCTTACCCTCTCCTCCCGTGGGCAGCTTGCCTACGCGCAGATTGGACACGGAGGCGGCAGAACTGCGGCAAACAATACCGGAGATCCTGTCGGAAGCGCTCTCAACTCGAACATTTCCCTCAATATCATCGGTGCTATCTCCCTTTCCGGTCGCCCGGATGTCGCGAGCGGCCAGTCGTATGCGCAAATCGGTCATGGCGGGCACGACACCGAAAACTTTTCCACCTCCGGGTCCATTTCCATCAATACCGCCGCCAATACCGGAACCGGTGACATCCTCTTAACCGGCGGAGGAGGAGGGAACCACTACGCCATGATCGGACACGGCGGAAGTGACGCCGATGAGACTATTCTTTCCCCACGCACCGGTGACATCACCATTGGCCGCGCCCGCGACATCATCATGCAGGGGGCGGTGGGAACGAGCGGAGGCGATGCGTTCGTGCAGATCGGCCATGGGGGCGATGACTCAGGCGGAACTGCCAATGGCAATATCCGAATCAACGCCAGTGGTGCGGTCAGCCTTACCGGTGGTGTAGCAACCGGCGGTGACGCCTACGCACAAATCGGACATGGGGGACACAGCACAAGAAACCCGGGTGCCCAAGGAATAAGCACGGATGTCCTCCAGGTGAATGCAGCGTCCATCAGTCTCACAGCCGGCACCGGAGTGAGGAATTATGCGCAGATCGGGCACGGCGGAGGAATAACAACCCCAGCCGTAGGAGGTGCTCTCGCTGGTGAAATCATCGTCTCCGCCACCAGTGGAAACATCACCCTCACCGGCGGAGCGGGTGCCACCCCCGCAGATGGTACTACCCTCTATGCCATGATCGGCCACGGCAGCGGCGACAACACCGCCGGAGGCACCCGCCAGGGCGGCGTGCAAATCTTCGCCAACGGCACTCTCAACGTGAACAACGGCACCGGCCAAACAAATGCCTTCGTTTATCACCAAACCACCAACACAGGCGGTCTTGGTGGCACAGGCAACTACCTTGGTGGCAATGGCTTTCAGCTCGTCGGGCTCGGTGGCGTGGCCATCACCGATGCGTCCCTCTCCTTTCTCGATACCATGATCGAAGGCAACATCGGCAACGGACCGATCTTCGTAGCGCTGAGCAACAACCTCGATCTGACCCTCGATGGTCCCGAGGCCCTCGCGAACGACACCTTCAACCGGACCGTTGCAATTGGCGGTAACGTCAATGTCCAATCCAGCATCCAGACTAACGGAACCGGGAACATTAGCCTGCTGGCGGGTTACAGCGGAGCGGGAACCGTCGTCGGGAGCACAACCTTCAGCACCCTGACCAATGTCGTGACGATCACGGGCAGCCTGGCAATTGACTTCACCAGCCCCACCCCGATCTTCGGCCTCAACAGCCGCATCATCACCATCGGGAGCACCACGCAAACCGTTGGGGTCGCACTCGGCAGCCGGGGCGGGATCACTGCCATCGGCGGATCCGGGGTGACGCTTCAGGCGAGCACGGGGACCGCGAATGCCTACTCGCAGATCGGATATCGCCCTACTTCGACCACCGCCGTCGCCGGAGCGATTACCGTCGGAACTCGCACCGGAGGTCTCGTCATGAATTCCGGTGCCGCTGCGGGAGCCTTCACCACCGTCGGGCATGGTGGCACCGGACTCAGCAATGCCGCCATTGATGCCCCGATCACGATTTCCTTCGCCGAAGCCGGCGTGCTCGACCTGAATGCCGGGACTGGTGCTGGATCGTTTGCCCAGATCGGTCACGGTTTGAGCGGGGGCACTTTGACAAAAGGCGGGGCCATTACCATCACCAACTTCGGGGTAGCGACCATGGATGGAGCAGGCACCGGCGGCACCGGATCCTTCACCCAAATCGGCCATGGCGGCATCGGTAACTCCGGCAATCTCTCCGGTGGTATCACCCTGACTGGCAACGCCGCGAGCGGCTCGCTCGCGGTCCGCGCCGGGACGGCCAACCAGACCTTTGCCCAGATCGGGCACGGGGGCGGCGCGGGGACAAAAAACGGGGCCATCGCCATCAGCAACTTCACGGCAGCGACCCTGGCTGGGGGAGGCTCTGGAGGCACCGGATCCTTCGCCCAGATCGGCCATGGCGGCATCGGTAACTCGGGCAATCTCTCCGGTGATGTGACCCTGACTGGCAACACTACGGGCAGCTTGCTGGCTGTCCGCGGAGGAGCGGCCGACCAGGCCTTTGCCCAGATCGGGCACGGGCACGGGGGCGGCACGGCGACAGCGACAAAGAGCGGGGCCATCGCCATCAGCAACTTCAGCGCGGCGACCTTGGATGGAGGCACCGGCGGCACGGGAGCCTTCGCCCAGATCGGCCATGGTGGCGTCAGCAACGCGGGCGATCTCTCCGGTGCTGTTACCCTGACTGGCAACGCCACGAGCAGCTCGCTGGCGGTCCGGGCAGGAACGGCCATCCAGAGTTACTCCCAGATCGGGCACGGCGGCTTTGGGGGTTCGGGTAACAAGCTCGGGGTGATTTCCGTTACTGGTAATGGCAGCGTGGTTGTCAACGGCGGAGGAACCGGCAGCGATGCCTATTCCCAGATCGGACACGGCGGCGGCAGTTCCGGAACCATCGACGGATCCACCACCGTCTCCGGCACCTCGGTTGCCATTCAAAGTGGTTCAGGAGCGAGCAGCTACGCTCGCATCGGAGCTGGAGGTGGAGTGAACATCGCAAGTGTCGATACGATTTCGTCAACAACGGTCACGGCGACCAGCGGAGGAATCACCGTGAACGCTACCGGGGCAGGTGGAAATACCTATGCCCAGATTGGGGCCGGAGGACTTGGTGGATCAGGCAACATCACCGGCACCACCACGGTCCTCGCCAGCGGGGCCGTCCTCGTCCAAGGGGGGAGCGTCGCCAATGCCTCCGCCCGTATCGGGGCTGGTGGCTCCGGGCGCGATGGGACCCGCACGGCGACAGGAATCGATGTCACAGGATTCTCGGTCACGGTCGCCGGAGGCAGCGGAGCCAGCGCCTCGGCGCAAATCGGATCGGGCGGAGGAGCGACCAGCGGCGCAAATGCCGTTGTTGGCACTACCATCACCGGAAACGTCCTCGTGAGGGCCACCACCGGAAACGTTTCGCTTACGGGGGGAAGCGGCCCGAGCGCTTTCGCGCAGATCGGACACGGCGGCAACAACTCCACGGGCACAAACCTCGGGGGGGACATCCTCGTCCGCAGCGCCAGCGGGGCCGTCTCGCTCGACGCCACGGTCCCAGGGGACACGCAGGGCTATGCCCAGATCGGTCACGGCGGGTTTAATGCCGACTTCACTAGCGGCATCGCCGGTTCCGTCACCGTGGACGCGAGCTCCAACGTGACGCTCCAGGGAGGAAGCGCAGCCGAAAAATTCGCCCAAATCGGTCACGGAGGCATCAATAGCGACGCTGCCATGCAGGGCAACATCACCGTCTCGGCAAACAGCGGCAATGTCGGCGTGACGGGTGGAACCTTGGCGACCACCTACGCCCAGATTGGCCACGGCAGTGGCACGGGAACGAGGCAAGGCGGCGTGCAAATCTTCGCCAGCGGCACCCTCACCGCGACCAATGGCACCGGCCAGACCAATGCTTTCCTTTATCACCAAACTGGCAGCGCCGGCGGTCTCGGCGGCACGGGGAATTACCTCGGGGGCAATGGCTTCCAACTCGTCGGGCGCGGCGGAGTAACCATCGCGAATTCATCACTCGCCTTCCTCGATACGATGATCGAAAGCAACCTCGTGCCCGGTCCCGTTTTCGTGGCACTGAGCAACGACCTCGATCTGACCATCGATGGACCGGTCGCCTTCGTGAATGACAGCTTCAACCGCACCATCGCAATCGGCGGGGACATCAACGTCTTCTCCAGCATTCAGAATTTCGGCCTCGGTGACATCACTCTGGTGGCGGGTTACAGCGGCGCGGGACCCGTCAGCGGCTCTTCCGCGTTCAACGGCACGACCAATCTCGCGACGATCACCGGAAGCCTTGCCATCAATTTTGCCAGCCCGACCCCGGCCTTTGGTCTCGATACTGGAATTCTTACCCTCGGGAGAACAGCCCAAACCACGCGCACGACCGTCGGCGTCCGCCAGGGGAACAATCTATTCGCCGGACACCGCATCGCCCTCGTCGGCGGCAGCACTGCGGATGCCTCCAGCCAACTAGGCTTCCGCGACCAGTTGGGAACCTATCTCTCCGGACCGACCGACTTGAGCGCGGGTCTGACCGAGACCACCTCGGCGATCAACGCCTACGTCCGCAGCGGCGGACTTAGCCTCGCGAGCGGATCAGCAGCTCGCGCTTACACCCAGATCGGCCACGGCGGCTTCGGAGCCAACGACAACGCGCAGAGCAATGCCGCACGCAACCTCATCAACATCACCTTTGTCAATCCCGGCGATGTCGAACTCCTCGCAGGTGCAGCGACGCAAAGCTACGCCCAGATCGGTCACGGGGCCATCTCCACCACTGCGGTCCGTGATCGGCGGGGCGACATTTCCCTGACCGGCTTCGATGACCTGCTCGTTCGCAGCGGAGCGGGTTCGCAATCCTTCGCCATGATCGGGCACGGGGGGGCTGAGGCGACTTCCGGGGCCCTCTCGGGAGACATCGATGTGCACGGCCTGTCCGGCTCCGTCACTTTGGACACATCTGTTAGCAGCGGCACGTCTGCCTACGCGCAGATTGGACACGGTGGATTCCTCACCAGTGCGCCCTCCGGAGTGATCGACGGAAACATTTGCGTGGTTGCTGGAACCACTTTGAGTCTTGGTGCAAGCGGCGGAGCGGGATCCTACTCGCAAATCGGCCACGGCGGAGTCAACCGACAAGGCAATTTCTCAGGGGACGTGGTCGTCACCACCGGGATCGCCGGGGCGGGTGCGGTCAGCCTCGCCGGCGGAACCGCCTCCAATGCCTACGCCCAGATCGGACATGGCGGAATCAATGCCAACGGCTTGCTTTCGGGCGACATCTACGTGGTAGCGGACCGGACTGGAATGAGCGGAGGCGACATTTCCATCACCGGAGGATCCCTCACCAGCACCTATGGCATGATCGGTCACGGGGACAGCGAGGGAGTGACTTCCAGAGGGCGCCGCGAGGGTGGCATCCACCTGTTCGCCGCCGGTGATTTCACTGTGACCAACGGCAGCGGCGGACCCAATACGAACTACTACCACCAGACCGGCAACACAGGCGGACTGGCCGCAAACTACGACGGAGGCGACGGCTTTCAGGTGGTCGTCAATGGAACCACCAGCGTCGCCTCCAGCGCGGAAGACGATGTGAACTTCTTTATCGCGGACAGCCTCGGGAGCGGTCCGGTCTTCATTCAGCGCTCCGATGACTTCAACGTTCTCATCGATGACCAGGACCGCTTCGTCGATACCAGTTCGGATTTCTTCATTGTCACGGGCGGGAGCATCACCCTCTTGCGCTCCTATCAAAATTCAGGAACCGGCAGAGTCATTCTGGTCGCAGGCTGGGACGGCGGTGGCACCCTATCCCCCGGAACGGTCAGCTATGCGGCCCTCGGCGGTGGCGGATTCAATTACTGCCTACCCTCCATCACTGCCGGTCGTCGCGACGTGGATTTCACGAATGGCGCGAGCTTCGGTAACGAAATCGACGGAGGGGATGCTCTCTTCGGCACCGTCACCATCGGCTCCGCTGATCAGAACAATCCCGTAGTGGTGGGGAGTCGCGGCGGAGACACCGTCATCCTCGGCTACGGACTCACCGTGGCGGCGGGCGATAGCGTCGGAGCCTACAGTCAGATCGGATTCCGCCCCAACGCAAGCGGTGCGGTGGCTTCGGACATCAACATCCACCTCAAACAAGGTGGCCTGACGCTTGCGGGCGGGACCGCAGGTGGGACCGCCGCCTTCGCGCAGATCGGCCACGGCGGGGCTACCACTTCTGCTACAGGAATCCTGGAGGGCGACATCACCATCGATTTCAGTAATCCCGGAGCCCTGCAGTTAAGTGGAGGGGCCAATCCCTTCGCCTATGCTCAGATTGGCCACGGAGGTGGTAACGCCAGGGGTTCGGAATTCCGGGGCGATATCAGCATCCGCGGCGCGTCGGACGTTGGCCTGATTGCCGGGACTCTCACCGCCACTTACGCGCAGATCGGACATGGCGGCTACTCCACCGATGTGAACCAAAGCGGGAAAATCGAAGTCTTTTCGCTCGGGGAGATCAACCTTTCCGCGACGCCTCCCGCGTCCCCTGCCACGGCATTTTCGGCCTACGCGCTCATCGGTCACGGCGACGATGTTCGCGGAACGATTGCCGTCTTCGCGGGGACGGGAACTCGGGCCGGGAATGTTCAGGTGGGCGCTGGCACCAACCTGACTTTGACCTCCGCCAGCATCGGACACGGCTCGGCCGCCACGGGATCCGTTGCGGGAACCACCGAAGTCGCCGTCAGCCAGAATGCCCCTTCCGATCCGAGCGGCGGAAATCTAATCGCCGATGCCCATAGTGAACTCTCGAGCGGCAGCGCCAGCGGCGATGCCCTGCAATTTTATCTTCCGCAGCGCTCCAACAATCTGATCGCTGCCGGAGCGACGCTGAATGGCGAATCCTTCCTCGGCGCAGGGGTTGATCCGACCGACGTGTTGCGCGAGGACGAGTTCACCCTCAGCATCATCGGACCCGGCGGCCCGGTCGTTCCGACCGCCGCCCAGCTCGCCGGGACCTTCGGGGCCGGTGCCGCCCCAATCAACGCGGCACGCGTCGCGTTCAATCATGATACCGTCCAACTCCGCGCAAGTTCCACTAGGCCCTTGTCCACCATTGGTCGCTTCAACAATGACCGCACCATCAATGAAGACCGCCGCGATGATGAAGCCGACTACACGGGATTCGAGCCGGTCCGATTCTTCTACGAAGGCTTCGACCAATATGACTGGAGCGGAGCCAGCAGCTACACAGGCGGAATGGTCCCCGCGCCGTGAACAGGAAAGGTGTAAAAGCGAGCATGGGTGAGCATGGGCTGCGGGCCGGACTTCCGATGCTGACCGCCTCCACCCGCTGCTCACGTTTCAATTCTCCGCCGGATGGGGCAACTCAAGCCCCCCCGGAGCGATGGGTTGGGCATTTGGCGTGAGCGACTTGCCCCAGTAATACAGAAGAAAGCTCTCCGTTTTCTCAGGAAATCCGTAGATCAGCAACCAACGATTCCTCTCAGGAGCGGGACGAGGAACTTGGGCGGGAGGGGCCAGTTCGCCACTGTCAGTCAAGAGAGCGATCTGCGGGTCGCTGCCATAACTCAGCTTGGACACTCCATCGACGATCTCGATGTCATCGTAGTCGAAAAAGGGAGTTTGCCCGGAAATGGTCAGATCGATGGCAACGAGTCGTGCGGTGATGGCTGCTGCAGGATCGGGGGCCAGCCAACTGTAGCCGGTGTAGTTCCAAGCTCCGTTCACTTTGACTTTGCCACTTCCAAGTCCCTCGGCCTGCTGTTGCGCCCGCACCCGGATGATCTCATCGACGACTTGCTTTTGAGCGCTGGGGGTGGGTTCCGCAGCATCGGGAGCGATTACGGGAGCGTCGCTGCCCGAGGGAGCGGAATCACTGCAAGCGCTCACAAAGAGCATCAAAACGACAGCAGGCAGATAGAAGAAGGAGGATTTCATGAAGTTCATTGCCCATTCGGCGGACTATGGCGGACCGGGAAAAATCCAGTAACCAACGCTTTTCACCGCCGCGCCGAGAGCCTAGACTATGGCATGGAACAGGAAGTGATTGAAGCGAATTTTCAAATCGCGCGGCTCGCGGACATTGCGCCGACCCCGTGCCCTTGCGGACAAGCCCGTCGGGCCTTCATGAACGAGGAAAACGAGGTGGCCTCGATGCATCTCGTTGAAATCAAGGCGGACAGCGAGGTTCACTACCATCGACGGATGACGGAGATTTACTACGTTCTGGACGGCGAGGGGCATATGGAGCTTGACGGGGAGTGTCACCCCCTGACCCCCGGGACGGCGGTATTAATCAAGCCGGGTTGCCGCCACCGCGCGGTCGGTGTCGGACTAAAGATTCTGAATGTTCCGGTCCCGAAGTTCGATCCGGCGGATGAGTTTCATGATTGAGACTCAGGGCACTGACGTAAGCGGAATTGCTAGTAGTGTGAATTGCTCGTAGTGTTAGATCGACGCTTGCTCCGAGGGGAAGGGTGCGGCACCTAAGGTTTCGGGTGGAACCTAGAATTTGGAATTTCCCCATCTCCCTCGCCTGGATCTTGCTCCCCCCTCCGCTCAAGGCACCTCCAGCCGCTTCATCCCTCCCCGCTGCGGCGTGTTGCTTTGTAGGAATCGCCCCTCCATGCCTCAGCCGTTCCTGCTTCTCCTGGATGTGAAGGCCTGACACGAATGGCACGGGACCTAAGCATCAAATGATCGGCAGGGGAAAGGAGTTCTGTTCTGAAGCGCCAACGGCGCGGATCATACCAGCCCGGGGCAACGCCCTGGGTGATCCAGTCGTTTCGAGCGGCGAGCCTTGGATGGGCGACCTATCCTGTGGCGAATGATCCCGCCCTTTCATGGCGCACAGAGCTAAAAACCCATGCTTCGCGCGGCGTTGCCCCTGGCTGGTCTGGATCTCGCCTTCAGCGCGACCTGACACGATAGACCCCGTTAATCCCTCACCATTCAGGCCTGGCACCTTCCCTCGCAACGTCCACCCTTCTGGCAGCTCAGTCGGCACCCTATCTTCCTCCCTATCTTCCTCCCTATCTTCCTCCCTATCTTCCTCCCTGTCGTTTCAGAGTGAAAAACCCATCGATCCTCTGCCGAAATCAGTTTTTCCGCAGATTCTTCGCTCGACGCTCCTCCCGGCGGCTTTACCTTGCCGAGGTGAGCTTTCACTTTCTTTCTCCTCCCCATGTCCTCGTCCGTTCCCTTTTCTTCTGTTCCTGACCTTCTGCGGGAGATCCGGGAAGGCAGGCTCATCATCATAGTGGATGACGAGGACAGGGAGAACGAGGGCGACTTGGTTGGGGCCGCCGCGAAAATCACACCCTCCCAGGTGAATTTCATGGCCACTCACGGTCGCGGCCTAATCTGCGCCCCGATCACCGTGGCGGCCTCCGAGCGTCTCCAGCTCCCGCTCATGGTGAGGCGGAACACGGAGTCGCACGGCACGAATTTTACCATCGCAGTGGACGCGACCCATGGCGTCAGCACCGGGATCAGCGCCGCCGACCGGGCTCATACGATCTCGATTCTGGCGAATCCCCTTTCCGAACCGGGTGATCTGGTCCGCCCGGGTCACATCCTCCCGCTCCAGGCCAAGGAAGGCGGCGTGCTGCGCCGGGCCGGTCATACCGAGGCCGCAGTCGATCTGGCCCGTCTCGCAGGTCACGAACCGGCCGGGGTCATTTGCGAAATCCTGAACGAGGACGGCACCATGGCCCGCCTCCCGCAGTTGCTGGAGTTTGCCAAGATTCACGGTCTGAAGATGGGGACCATCGAATCGCTCATCGAGTATCGACGCAGTCAGGAGAAACTGGTCGAGCGCATCGAGCGCATCCAAATGCCGACGGATTTCGGGGTCTTCGATCTGACGATTTACGCGAGCACGCTGAATCCTGACGAGCATCATCTGGCTCTGACGAGGGGCGACATCCGGCCCGAAGTTCCTACTCTGGTGCGCGTGCACAGCGAGTGTCTGACCGGCGATGTGTTCGGTTCCCGTCGCTGCGACTGCGGCACCCAACTGCACACCGCCCTGGCTCAAATCGACGAGGCGGGCTGCGGAGTGCTGGTGTATATGCGACAAGAGGGACGCGGCATTGGCCTCGTGAACAAAATTCGCGCCTACAAACTGCAGGAGGGCGGGCTTGATACGGTCGAGGCGAATGAGCGGCTCGGCTTCAGCTCGGACCTGCGCGACTACGGCATGGGAGCCCAAATCCTCCACGATCTGGGGGTCCGCAAAATCCGGCTCCTGACCAACAATCCGCGCAAAGTGGTCGGACTCGACGGCCACCATCTTGAGATCGTCGAGCAAGTCCCCATCCGCACCCAGTCCAACCCTCACAATGAGGCGTATCTCAGAACCAAACGGGACAAGCTGGGACATTCGCTTTGATTCCCCATGGCAAAATCATCCCCCGAATCCCCCTCCCCGAGCGAAGCCACCGGCACCGTGTGCATCGTTGCCTCCCGTTACAACAGCCGCTACACCGATGCGTTGGTTCAGTCGGCGAGTGAGACCCTGGCCCGCCTCGCGCCCGATCTGGCGGTGAATGTCGTGCGAGTTCCCGGTGCCTTTGAGATTCCCGTCGTGGTGGAAGCGGTTGCCTGTGGAGACATCCAACCACTCGCGATTCTGGCGCTCGGAGTCATCATTCGTGGCTCGACCGCCCATGCCGATTTGATCGCCGCGTCGATCACAAAATCCCTCCAGGAGACCAGCATCAGTCATCTTGTGCCCGTCATCCACGAAGTGCTGCTGGTGGACAATGCCGCGCAAGCCGAAGCGCGCAGTCTCGGAGACGAGCTCAATCGAGGGCGCGAAGCCGCCGAGGCCGCCGTCGCCATGATCGAAGTGATGGAAAATCTCCTGCCCGAGTCCTAGCAGCCTGTCGGACGCTCTACGTCCGACAGGCTCCTAGCAGCCTGTCGGACTTGCGTCCATTTCTTCGGCGATTTGACGACGTGACGGCAAAAGCTCCGAAAATCGTCCGATCTTCTTCTCGCGCTTTCGGAGGCGATCCGGGGCTCGAAGGCGTGACCTATTCCGCTTAGACGCGCCGGGAAGGACCATTCGACCCGCCGCGGGGCGTTTCACGCCATCTTGACCTTCATCCCCAGGTTGAAGAGCCGCTTCAGGTTGTAGCTGGTGCTCACCAGTGTCCATTCCAAGCTCGCCTTCTCCATCCCGCGCAGCAGGAAGCGTCGGAAGCCGATTGCTTCCTTGATGATACCAAAGACCGGTTCGACGGTCTGTTTTCGCAGTCCGTAGAGTTCTTTGCCCGCCTTCGTCTCCAAGCGATGCGCCATCACCTCGGCCACCGGCGCTCCCGGCAGCGGAGCCGGTGGATCGGGGTGGCGCTCAAGCTGCCGCACGCTGCGCCCGTGGCTCTGACGTTTCATGGCCGCATACACCGTCGGCCCGTTTCCTCCGTCCTCCACAGTGGTGACCGCCTCTTCGCTGTAGTAGCCGCTGTCCACCAGCACTTGGGCGACGGCTCCCACCGCAGGGCTGACCGCGGCCAGTGTCGGCTCCATTTGTTGCTTGTCGTTGGGCGCGTCGCTGACTCGCTGGCCCACGATCAGCATGGTCTCCACTTCCACCGCCGCCTGCGCGTTGTAGCACTGCTCGAAGCTTCCGCCCTCTTTCATAATCCGGCTTTCGGGATCGGTGAAGTTGTACTGGTCCTTGGGGCCGGGACCGGTCGTGGGAGGTTTGGGCTGCTTGCCCCGACTCTTCTTTCCGGTCTCTTTCTCCTTGGCCTCGCGGGCCGCCAGCTTGGCTTCGTATTCGGCTTGCTCGGCCTCGAAGCGCACCTTGGCTCGCTCCTCCATCACCTTCTTCGCCTCTTTGAGCTTGGCGATGCGGTCTTCGCGCCGCTTGATTTCATCCGGGATGCTCAGCCCGTCCTGAAGCGGGACGCTGTCGGCTTCCTCGGCCTTGGCCAGCAGTTCGCCGATCTGTTCCTCGGCGAGTTTCATCTGCTTTTCGAGATGATCGTGGCTCATCGCGCTGTGTTTACTCGCGTTGGCCAGGACTTTGGTCCCGTCCACCGACACGGTGATGTCGCCCACCTTAAGCACGTGCGTGTTGGCCGCCAACTCCAGCACTTGGTGGAAGGCACTGCCGAGTAGCTCCTTGTTTTCCACTCGGAACTTGCAGATCGAGTCGTGGTCGGGATGGGTGTCGGCGCACAGCAGGCGCACGGCCACGTTCTCGTAGGTTTGGCACTCGATGCGTCGGCTTGAGAAGGTGCCGGTGGCGTAGGAGTAGATCAGAAGTCCGAGCATCATGGAGGGCGGATATTGCGCCGAACCGGTGCCGCGCTCGTTGACGCGCGCGGTGCCCAGGTTCAGGGCATCCACTGCGTCCATGATGAAGTGGACCATGTGGTCGGGTTTCACCCAGTCTCGCAGGTCGGGTGGCAGGAGAAGCGGGGTGTCACGGTCGATGTTGACGAACTTGGCGGCCATGCCGACAGGTTAGCGTATCACTTGCGTTTGTCACTCGCCTAAGTCCGACAGACTGCTAGCCCGACTTCGCGAACTGGCGGCGACTTTTCGCTATTTTCGACCATTTCAGCCGCTGGAACCCTTGATTTTGCTAGGGGCACTCGTCAAAACGGCTTGTAGTGCAGACCTTGGTGGTTGC
>Ga0163144_10003593_pt1 | contig 35301 bp, 51 predicted proteins | sample OliLak19BULKMAT1_FD_123175 | JGI IMG/M metagenome (GOLD analysis project Ga0163144, IMG submission 123175) | Freshwater microbial mat bacterial communities from Lake Vanda, McMurdo Dry Valleys, Antarctica - Oligotrophic Lake LV.19.BULKMAT1 | ecosystem: Environmental > Aquatic > Freshwater >...
CATCGTCTTGGAGCATTACTTCTACTTTTATACCCTCTTCCCACTTAACGTAAGCTCGTCCTCCGCCTTCTTCGTATGATTTAGTATGGTCAATAATCTCTACCCTATTTACTTTTTCTGTGTTCATACTTGTTATTTAGGGTTATCTTGGAGGGAGGAGATGTAATTTACTGCATCCTGTATCTGACTTTCTTGCCCTTTGTATTCTTTTAATAGCCCTTCTTTTATCTCCCCCCTCACTCTCTCCCTTTCTTCTGTTCTGGCTTGGTTGATTGAGGCTTCTTTCTTTTTCAGGTAAGTTTCTACTCTTATATTCTCTTCAATGACACTACCCTCTGGATTTCCTACGGTTTCAGCCCAGTCGAGGTATCCAAGGTACTCGCAAACTTCACACTCTGTACATTCGCCAAAACAATCAAACTCCTCTAGTATTTTTTCATTGGTCATACTCATTTCATTAAACTAATTAAAATCACACCTATCACTGTTGAAGCACCTACTAAGATTCCATTTCTAAAAGAGAGTTTCTTTGCTTTTATGAGAGCTGGGGTGAAGAGGTGGATCATGGGTTTATACTTCCTTTGGTATAAAATGCACTACCACGCCATTATTCCTGGCATACCAAAGCATATTTCTTAGATACAATGCTTCTGATTCCGTTTGATACCCTTCTACAGTCATAACAATAATTGCACCTTCTTTTCTAGCTTCGTCTATAGCTTTTTCAGCGATTTTTTCTACATTAAGTTCGTTCATACTCTTTTATTTAATTGGTTTATTTACAATAATTTATTTTCGACCTTACAATGTTCAATTCTTGCTTCTGCTATCTTGCAATAATCTGGGTCTAGCTCTATTCCTATAAAATCAAAGCCTTCTAACTTACACGCCTTACCTGTCGAGCCGCTTCCCATAAAAGGGTCGAGGCATGTCCCCCCTTTTGGTGTGACAAGTCTTACTAGATACTGCATGAGGGCGGTAGGTTTTACGGTCGGGTGATTGTTTTTGTTTTTAGTTTGAACCTCTGTTCTATTCTCGCAAACACATTTTTCTGTTTGAGAAAGTCCAATTATAGGCTTATCACAGTTACCACATTTTCTAGTCGTGTTTCTGCCACAATCTTTCTCCTCAAACCCCTCCAGCCCCTCATTCCTATCTCGTTTTGAAGCCTTCGCACAGTAGAAGAAGCGTGAGGCAGAGCCACCGTTATCGTTATGCCCTCGTATTGTATCTGTACCGTCTTTTATGTTGCCACCTATATCCGCCAAACCGCCATGTCTACTGCTGTGCTGTAATCCCCTGCTAGTTGCTTTGCTCTTGCTAGTATCAGGAAACAACCCTATCACCTCATCACTTCCGTCGTGGATGAAGTTTGCTGGGAAGCGGCCACCTGTTGCCCTTTCTACTTTGTTTTCTAATTCTCCACCCACATAAGATGTTTTCATTCCACCTGTCCCACCCTGTGTCCTATCTTCTCCTGTCCCCACCCGACAACCATCTATGTTTATCCCACCCGTTCCCCACTTCAATACATTCTCTGCGATAGTGCTTTCAGATAGTGGCTTGCGAGCTAGTGTCCAAATTTCCACCGCAGGTTTTAGAGCTGTACCCCAGCCTTCGTAGGGTGATGAGCCTTTGGTTTCGTTGTAGCTTTCATCACTTTTCCAGTCATCATCGTGCATAACACCTAATGAACTCATTGGTTTTCCTTTTCCAGTTACCTCCCTCTCATTCCCATGCAACTTATCCACAGCCTTGCCGATGTTATGAGATTTTGGGAATCCTGAACCGAAGACATGGTACACACAATCACGAATTTCAAAACCAGCGTCTTCTATTGTAACCATTACTCTGTGATGTGTTCTGCCAATCCCAGCAGCTAATAAATGTGCACCAGGCTTCATTGTTTTCAATACAAGTTTCCAAAATTCTATATCATCAGCAGGGTTGCCCTTTTCCCTATCAAAATCTTTGCCCATAAAATTCAAGAGGTACGGAGGGTCGCAGACCACTGAATCCATTGAGTTCTCAGGTATTTTTTTTAACCAGTCATAGCTATCCCCTTGTAGCAAGTAGCTTTGCCCTTTTTCTGCGTTGATATTCCCTTGAGGCATTTCGGACACACTCAGAACAGTTACGCCCTTTACCATCGTTTCTTTTATATTCAAATTTTGAGTAGTCATGTCCATTTATACATTTAGTTTTAATAAAATGTGGCTTTGCTGTGATGCCACGATTGATATTAACTTTCGGTGTAACAGCTTCCAAGTGGTCTGGGTTGCAACACGCTGGAACTCTGCACAAGTGGTCAATATGATACCCTTTAGGAATTTCACCTTTTGCCCACTCGTAAGAAAGACGATGAGTATAATACTTTTTGTTCTTAATGCGTATCTCACCATAACCAGACCCATTGTTTGAGCCAGTCCATAACCAGCAAGTTTTAGTTTTTTTAACCTTATTCCAGAATGTTTCCATAATCCCATTATATCATATATCCCATAAAGTATGCAAGTGTTCTCAGTCACGAGTGCATCTACCGAGTTATCGGGTAGTGTTTTCATTACTTCTAAACAGTCTCCTTGGTAAATCATCTTTTTATTTAATTGGTTTAGCTATTCCAAAAGTCCTTTAATATCTTCTATCCACTTATCCATTTTTGAATTGTAGAAAGCATCAAAGTCTGGGTAGCTATCTTTGTATTTCTTTTCCCATAGGAAAAATAGGACTCCCCGTAACCTCTGACTTCTAGGCTTTTGACCTACTTCTGCTTGGTCTTTCGGTATCTCTACTTCTTTTGCATCATTAGGAGCGAAAATTAACCACCCCTCGGTCTGGAACATAGCGTCAATCATGTCTCGGTCTTCTTTCCCCACCTCTAAAGAAGTAGTGAACCTAATAGAATAAGAGCGATCTTTCTTTCTTAATGACCCGTCTAGTATGGCTGGTATTTTAATTGGATTCATACTTTTTTATTAGTTCTTTTAATTCCGCTATACTCCACTGTTTTATTTGCTTCTTCTTCGCCATTAGCTCGTCCATTCCCTTCTCTCCGATTTCTTTTAAAAGCCTATAGCTGTATTCTGTGTAGTTTCCGTTTTTGAAAATGTTACAACCAGAGCATTGAATTTTGCAATTGGATTCGTCCCATCTTGTTGCCATATGTCCTCTTGATATAAAATGACCGTTTTGTAAATCTTTCCAGTGTGCGAACTTCCCACAGGTGTAGCAAGTAGCCATTCCGAAGTCATTTGCATAACTTTTTCTAATATAGATACTGAATACTTTGTCTAGTTTTTTTACATACCAACCTTTTAACTTTGCTTTTGGTTTCTTCTTCATGTTTATTTTCTAAAATGAAGAAATATCACACCGCCTAATCAAAATCTCCTCTTTGTGGGAAAAGACGCAGCTTGATTTAGCCAACAGCACGATACTTCTTCTTTTTAAGTAACAATGTTATATCGCAGGGGGAGGTTGAGCTACCAACCTTTATTCCCCCTGGCCTACGCGTTGCTGATTTACGGACGCAACCACCGACAGACCACTCGTTAGCTAACTTGGGTCTGTGGCCAGAACGTAGTTTCTCATTTTGATTGTAGGAATCTCTATGAGATAAGCGTCTGACCAATTTGTTTAATTACTTAATGGTGTTGATCCTGGGAATGCTTCTTGAAAATCTTTTGATGTCGCTCCTGACTTCCAAGTGTTTACTTCTGTGTAAATCTTTCCTTCTCTGCTTTTCTTAATGTCTAATTTGATATAGCCTTTTTCATCTACTGTTTGTTCTTTGAGCCATTCAGTTAAAAGGTTTTTGTGAATAGTGATACTCCCCAGCACGAACTCTGGAGAGTTTTGGTGCTTCTCGTTGAAGTAGATACCCCTTGCAAATACTTTATCCATATTAGTCCTCTTGTTGTATCACGGGAATCGAGCTATCAAGCTCATCCATTATTCTTTTGTCTGTTGTGTTTAATTCTTGTGGCTCTCCCTTTGGACAAGTACCTTTATACTTCCCATTACAGTAAGGATTCCCTGCTTTGCTTATAACCATTGGCTTGTCGCATAAAGGGCATAGTGGGGCTTCGGTATCACTTTGTGGTGAAAACGTCTTAGAAGTGCCTTTTTTTGCGTCTTGAGCTGTTTTACCGTCATCATCTTCGTTCTCTAATTGGATATTGAAGAGAGCTACTAGGTTATATCTTTTCCCGTAGGTAATAGCACTCCCCTGATCTTGAGGTTTGAGGTCTGTTGAAAACTCAAAGAAAGATGATTTTTCTCCGTGTTCGTGTGAAGCAATAGTCTTCACTCCTCCGATACCTACTTCATGAGTAACTACAAATCCATTCTTTGAAAGAATTGGTTGTACTTTCTCCCAGATTACTTCTAGCGGTGCGTATTTGTAGTTATACGCCTTTGTGTCTTTGCTGATTACTGGCAGTTCTTGTTGAACTTTCAGTAAGGCTTTTATGAGTTCTTTTTCCATACTCTTTAAATTAAAAATGAAATTATTATCCCTCCTACTGCTAAACCTAAACCTACATACACGAGTGGGTTAGTTTCTCTTTCCTCGTAGTCCTCCCAGATTGTAAGGTTCTCAGCTACCTTAGCTTGGTGCTTTCTTAGTAGGTTGTTTTTTCTTTGTTGGGTCATACTAATAAGAGTTGTATTGGTTATGGTAGGCGATAGCCTTTGATGGAGTCCCGTATCTTTTTTGAATATACTTGATTCCGAGTTCTATCTGCTTTTCAGGGTCAGTAGTTTTGACTGCACCGAGTCCTTTCCAGGTACTGTCTAAAAACTGGAATAGCCCGTAGGCGGTACTAGTAGGGTTTTGAGCTGTGTGTCTAAAGTTTGACTCTCTCTGGACTAGAGCCAGTAAGGGTTCTACTTCGCTCTCTCCGAATACTTCCTTGCCTTTCTGAGCCAACAGTTCTTTGTTAGAAGTAGGAGAGGGAGCTTTCGCCACTCCCTCCGGAGCCACTCTCGACGCTTCTATCGTGGTTGGTAGTGCCTTCTGTTCCTCAATTGGAACCAACAATACCTTTTGCTCGCGTATAGCCTCGTCTTTAAAATAATTATCAACTTCTACGTTGATCTCGGTTACTTCCTTATACATTTTCTTACCCTCTACAGTTATAAACATTCCTATTGCTCCTATAAAAACTGATAAGAGGATTATAGCTGTAAGTTTTAACTGACTTTTAACTTGTTTTTTTGTTTTCATAAATTGAGTTACTGATTAGATACTCGGTAGAGTACGCCATCTCTCACAAACTCACCCTGACTCTTCATACCTCTTTCGTCTAGCCACTCGTTCTCTTTCTTGCGTCCAAAGCTGTCGTTAGGAATCTGCTCCTGCAATCTCCTGATTGCTACCTTAACCGCTATCTGGGCTGCTGGGGTTACCCCTGTAAGCTCTTGAACAATCTCTGGGATAAAGCGTCTATGCTTTTTTTCAGGATGTTCTTTGAGGTACTTGATGATTTGGTCTTTACTCATAAGGTTGTCTATCAGGTTCGCTCTCTGGTGTCTCTTCCCAAATGTTCCACATATTCTCTAGCTTGTGTTTACTAATCTCTAAGTCTACAGCCCAGTCGAACATTTCTTTCTTGGTCCAGAACTCTCCGGCGTACAGTTTAGCTTCTAGCTTCTCTGTGTCTTGGTTCTGTTCACTTTGTTGAAAGTCTATGGCATCTTGCACTGTGGTGCGTCCTGCCATCAGATTCCAAGATCCCACTACTCGTAACGAGTTCTCCCTTGCATTTGCTGTGAAGCAAATCTGGAAGTCATCATACGTTTTTGCTGTTAGTTCCATACTTTTTTTGCAGTCCCCCCTCACACATATCTGATGAGAGAGGAAGGACTGGATACGTTGATTATGTAGACTTGTTAGGAGGCAATCCGGTTGTACCGCGACTGTCGCTCTTCACTTATCTTATAGCAGTATACAGGATATATTAAACCTTGTCAAGCGTTTGTTCTTTTTGGCTTTCTTTAGCCACAAAACGAGCCTTTGAAACTTCCTTCATTCTCTCTGAAATTTGTTTTTTAGTCATTCCTTTAAATCGAGACTGTGCTGATTTTCTTCCTAACTCTTGTGCTGCTGTATTTTTCATAGTGTATTTTAATTATACCTTATCTTAACAGCAAACGGTTGATAAAGCAAGTGATCTATATTATTTATTCTTAGCTTGTTTATAATCAATCATAATGTTTAACACCATCTTCATCTACCCAAAAATCAGAGTCCCCTCTTTCTGATTCCTTTTCACTCATAGGGAGTTGTGATATTTTAGCTTCTTCAATCCCAATTGTTATTGGTTTACCTCCTAAAGACTTCCATACTCTTTCTCTTGTCGCCTCTAGCATAGTATTTTGCCTCGCTGTGGCGTTTTTATGTGCAAGTAGGTATCTTGCCTCACTTAGCTCTTTTTGTTCGTCCTGGGGCAAACTACGCATCATTTCCGACTCCTCAATTCTGGACTGCTCAGAGGCTCCTGGCGTATAGCCTAGATGACTTATAGCTTTTCTTGGTATGCGTTGCTCGTTGATTGAAAACTCCTCTGCTCCTAAATCCCAAGCTTGTAAGATACGCTTGTATTGTTCGTCTGTAAGGAGAATTGACTGGTTCCCATAAAGATTTACCTGATATTTCATATGATTGCTACTTTTGGTTTGTTAGCTTTCTTTTGGTCAATCCAGGACTTTATATGCCCTAGATTATCTTCTAACTGGAGTGGAGTTATTGATTTTCCCTTAGCATACTTATCCGCGTTCATTTCCGGTAGTATTCCTATAACCAACTTCAATTCCTGTAAGCTCCATTTTTCAAGGAGTCTGTCACAAGCCCCTCTTTGGGTAGTGTTCTTGTAGTATTTTCCTATAGAGGGGTTTACTATTTCAAATAATTTTATAACTTCTGCTCCTTCTTGCGAAAACTTGTTTTTGCTAATACTAACCTTACCTAACCTATCCTTACCTATCCTAACCTGGGTTGCCATTTGGTTGCCATTTGGTTGCCATTTGGTTGCCATTTGGTTGCCATTTAGTTTACCAAGCTCTGTATATGACCCATTTTCCTTTATTTGAAGGCTTTTTTTCTCTTCTTTGAATCTTGTTTCCTTGTATCGGTCTTGGCGTATGAGGTTATGTATGAGCCAATGTTTAATTACCACCACCCCTGTTTCAAAACTTATAAGAAATCTTTTCGCTATGAGAATTTTAAGGTCATCAATCGTAGAGCCGAGCATTTTCATTACCAGTTTTGGTTGGATAAAACCATCATCATCTGCTCTTACGGATAACTGTATATACAAATCCCTAGTAGTTGGTGGCATATCTAAAAATTCTTCTGAACAGACTATATCTTGACTAAACATTCTTCGATTTGCCATATTGTTTTTGTTAATAAAAATATCGGTTACCCCGCTAGAGATAACCGATATTTCGATTCCCATTGCTAGCGGCCAATGAGTTAAGTTGTTGATTCTAGTATACAGGAACTGGAGAAAAAGTCAAGGGGCCTCAGTTTCCCAAGGCCCATAAGACTATTTACTTAGCTTTTTTACTGTTGGATTGACTGCTGGTGGCTCTTCTGTCAGCCATTTAAAGGCGTTTCTAAGAAGGGCGATGAGAGATACTTTCGCTGCGTCTAGTAAAAACGCGGTAGAAAATACATCCATTTGCTGGTCATAACCATACAGAAAGATACCTAAGAAAACTGTAGCGTAAGTTTTTACAAACGAATACGCTTGAGTTTTAAAATGAAGTTTTTGTGCCTTAGTCATATTATTTATCTAGCCATAATAATACTACTCCAAACACGAGAAGAATTGCCCCCAATGGTGCAACAACTGGAAAGAACCAGCCGAGTCCTAACGCGCTTAATCCTAATCCTGTCCACATTATTTTTCCTGACATACTATTTTTTTAATAAATTAACAAATGGAATAGCGTTTTTTCCCGGACACGCTGTACCGCCTCTTCTCACTTCTTGATGGTTTTTTAATCCTTTACGAATAAGTTTCGGAAGGTCTGGTCGATTTTGAAACATATAAGTACAAAATCTATCCAAAGATCTCTTCTGCAAATTGTTGAGTGTCTGTTCTTGGTAGTTTCCCTGGATACAGATAGCAATGGAACTTCTATTAACTACTAGATTTCCAGCATGGTAGCCGATTTCCGTTTCAGGGAGGCATTTATAAATATCCCCTACATTGTCCATCATGTAGTGGTAGCTAAGATGCCCCCAGCCTTTAGAGACATGAAAGGCAGCGTCGTTTTGAATACGCTTTACTGTGTCATACACCCAGGGAGTTTTTACTCCTTCGTGGTGTACCACTAGCTTTGTAATCTTTTCCTTTGGCATAGTACCGTTACTATTTTTGAAAGGAAGTTTGTGTGTTACGTCGATTATCTTCATAGTATTATTTTAAGTCTTGTTCAATTAGTCTCGTGTACCCAATAATATCGTGCCAACTGTCTTTGTATGCAGGGTCGCCATTTAAGATTCTCCCTACCTTATGAGCTGTCATTTCCAGTGACTCTTTCATTTCTGGCGGTAAATCTTCCCAGTTAGGAGAGTCTTTCATGGACTCTTTAATGTTCTGCGTAATGCGACAATGCTCTTTAAAATCCCCGTACCGGCTCCCTCTTTCTTTAAGTGTTTTGTCGATTGTCATACTCTTTTTGTATATTTTCTTTACTATGTTTTTTATAAAATTCGTGGGCTTCATCTTCTTTGCCTTCAATCATTAAAGCGTTGAAAGTGTCCTCTTGTTCAAGCGTGAGCATAAGCAGGTTTTTTAGTTTTTTTACCATAGAAGTTTTTGCCACATTCATTACAAGATTTTCTTTCGATAATATAGTTCAGCCTCATTTCCGTTCCCCGATTATTGTATTTCTTTGATCCGCAGTTCGGGCAACATAACTCCCCCTTTTCTTTTAACTGCCACTGGTAATTTGGGTGCTTGTCTATCCAGGGCAAGAGCTTGTCGTAAACTTTCTCTAGTAGCACCACGTCTTGCTTGTTGTAGCGGTGCATCAGCTTTATCCATTTCGGTTCCTGATTCATGTAGCCTTTCCACATTTCAAAACCTGGGTGCTTTACCTTCCTTCCTACTCCCAGTAAGGCTCCTAAGTCGTCGAGCTTATTGCTAGTGTTGGCGAACTTGGTCCTGGCAATTTGTAGCGTATCTACTACCTTGTAGGGTGAGGGTGGTTTCAGTCCGTACTCAAGGAATTTAGCATTGGATTTTTTAACATCAAACTTTTTAGCATTGTGGGCTATTACCACATCAGCTTCATTAAAGAGTTTCCAAAGTTCTGTTACTAATTCTTTTTCTGATTTCCTGCCATTCTTGAGTCCTAATACTCTTACCCCTTTCCCCTGCCACTTGTACGCAAAACAAAGTAAGTACCAGTCTTCGATGATTCCGATGGCGTTCTGCTCGTATATCCCCCAGTTAAAGGAAGCAATCGGCGAGGTCTCAAGATCGAAAAAGAGGATTTTCATATCAGTTTATTAAACATCATGGAGAGATTATCAGCGACATCTTCAAACTCATGGTCTAACTGTTGTTCTGTCGTATACCTGCTCTCAGCGAGTTCTGTGAACTTCCAGAGAACAACATGCATGATTTCGTGCAAAAGGTAAAGAGTGGTATCTTTTTCATCAAGCTCAAGTCCGTTTTTATGGATGTGTAATTTAATGACCCTGTATGGATGTTTAACTTCGGTGCTATAGCTATAGTCTTTACTTTCGGCATCGTAACCTTTCACTCCTTTATAGAGGAATTGCACATCGTAGTTTCCTACTTCCAAAAGTTTCAGCAACCTCAGAAATTCTTTCTCTACATCTTCTTTCTTCATACTCTTTTTGTGTTAAAAACCTATCCTGGAAACCACAGCGAGATAAAAGCCCAACCAGAAAGTAGCCCAAAAAATAACCCCGAACTGGCCACGTATAACTCGTTCTTGACGGTGCTTTTTATATTCATATCTGATAAGCGTTTTTTATAAGATTATTTGCCACACTTTCACACTTAGTGGTCTTTGTTCCTTAAAATCAGCAGTCTAATCATTTATTTAATTGATTAGTTTTTCTCTTCTAAACGACCATCCGACCCCCAAGTTGCTCCGTCTATAACGTCTATTTGGGAAAAGTCTCCCTGCATGTTATTTAACATTCTGTAAAGAGACTGTCTGACTACATCTTTCATCGCTTTATTCTGTCTTTCTTCACTGTAGGTTGCATCTATGATGGTTAAGATTTCTCCTAAAAAATTTATACAATATTTTTCAATGATATTGTACGCATACAAACCCGTTATTGTTGGATTATTCATTCTTTCTTCTTTATACTCACTCACTAATTTCTTTTCTTTAGACATAACTTTGACTTGACTTGACTGCTGATTTTAAAGAACATTTACCCCTCCTAAAGGGACTGGAAACGGGTGAGTATGAACCCTTTTTGCGTATATCCAGCCCTTTTAGGAAGGTCCTATGCCCGTAGACATAAGTTTCCTCTATATAGATATGAGGCACGTTGCAACGTGTTGCTCCCCTTTCGCGGGGCATCCGCTACTTGGTTTGTTTTACCCCTCTCTCAATTCCCGTAAAGAAACTGGGAGAGAAGTGTGACTTTAACGGAAGTCACCACCGTAGATTTAGACCACCTCCCTTCATGCATAGATGACGGGTGGTAGGGTCGTCACTGGGACAATCCAGTAGACGTAGAGGGTGTAGTAAAACATGTTACTTCTCCCGTTTACCGCCATTCCGTTGGCGATGGCTTCTCCTCCGGATGGAACGGTAGAGGAAGAGTGAGGTTGTCTGACCGACAATCCGAGCAACCTTTAGGTGTCTTGATTTCAAGACCACATTGGCAGTCATAGCAGTCATTCTCGTTCTCCCTCACCATCATTACTGAATCGCAATTAGGGCAAATCATCATTTCATTACCTTCCACATAAGACACACCCACGTTGGGATGCGAACTATTACTTGAGCCGAACAGTGAGGACATTCTCTGGAGTAGACTTCTGTTCTCAGAAGCCAGCCAGGGAGTAGCTCACGCTCGGTACGATGTGTCAGCATCATTCGCGTTTGACACCGAACGCAAGTCCCTCCTTCCATTTCATGCACTCCTCCTCCTTAATGAACTCACTCCTACTTGGCAGGAAGTGAAGCCACTAACTTTTCTTTTCTGGTACTCTCATAGGATCACCTGTATGTGTACTGCTTGCTTCGTCAACCCTTTCTGAGCGTCCTTGATTTTTCTCTAGTAGCTTTGTTTGGTAGTTGAGAATCTTTCTATTTTGTTCTTGCATACTCTTTCGGTGGTCGCTTTCTTCCTTTTGGTTTTTGCTGATTGCTTCCAAAAGCGCTAATACTTCGGGGTTACGGCCTTGCAGTATCTTAGTAAGAGATTTTATGTGGTTGTCTTTTTCAGTAAGAGTAGCCTCAAGGGCGACAATCTTTTCACTAAGCCGTATCAACTCGACTTTCAACTCCTCTATCTTTCCGTCCTGCTGTTCTTTCCTGATTTTGTAATCATTGTCTATTTCTTTCCGTAATTCTCCCACTCCAGAGTTTCGCTTGTCGTAGATATTCCAAAGCATAAGCCCGATAAGCCCAATCCCTGGTCCGTATTGTATGATGAAGTCTAACGACATATAGTTTTAATTTCTTCCTGATTTTTTGCAATCTCCTTAAACTGAATGTCTCTTTCTTTTTTAATCTCTAACTGGCTCTCTCTAATCTCTGAGATAGTGTGTTCGTTTGATTTAATAACTCTCAAGGAATAGCTCACGACGATAGTAAAAAGGAATGTGAGAGCGAGACCGATAACGATGTAGTATTTGAGTGAGTTCATAATGCGTAAAGGGAATAAAGCAAAAAGCCCACATCATGTAGATAGTGGGCCTCCGGTTTTCGGTCAGCTTTATTTAGTTGTTAATTACAATGTATCACTATTTGTATGAAAAGTCAAGCGGTTATGAGAGATTCTAAAACTTCAGTATTAACGATAAGCGCGGTTGGACATACAGTACAGGCAACTTCCATATCGGAGAGCTTTTTCCAAATATGATTCTTACACATAGTCGTTCCACGTTCTTTAATATCGGAATGACTGACACTAAAAACAGTTTGATTTCCACCGGTTTCTAAAATTCTTTGCTGTTCTTCTTGTTCCTTCCGCTCTTTCCAGTCCATAGGGTTTGATTTGACTAATTATTGTTTTGGTGGTACAGCTAAGGTATTACTTAATTCAAATTTATGAAAAATAGATTACTTTACTTGTTACAGTACCCAGGAGCCTTCATAGCCTCTTTTCTTTTGATGTTCTACTTCTACTACATCTATGAAAACTTCTCTGATGCTGGTAACACCTTTGTTCCAGAGGACTTTTTACTGTATGTCTTGGTGTATTTTTTTCATCTAGCAATTATTTATGGGTTGATATTCTTTTTGTATAAGACTGCTCGTAAAGATAAGTGGCTCCTGTTAGCTGTTCTCGTTTCTATCCCTTTGACTTTTTTACAAGTGTTTATCTTGTCTTAATATGAACTGGTTACAAAAAACCGAGGTAGCGGTCATAAAATTTCTCAAACTTTTTTTTAATGCTTTGGGAACTATTCTTGGTGTAATAATTTACATAATCATCGCAGTTATTATTCTTTGTTATTTGGGTATTATTCCTACTGGTGAACCATCTGCTGATTGGTACGAAGAAAGCCAACGTGATCCATTTGCTACCTAGTGTAGAAAGGTTGTAAACGCATCTCCGTCTTCATCTGTTCGATTTCATAAAGCAATTTCTTATCTTTTTCTGACATTTGTTCAGTGTTGGTTTCTTTTAATGCATCACTAACTGCACTCTTAGCGTACGAAGGGTCTAGTTGTATCGCCTCCTGGATGAGTTCGTTTTTTCCAGACTTAATGCCTTCACGAATCATCTCTCTCATTTTTTTACGAACATCATCTCTTTGAAATTCTGCTTGTTTGTTTTCGTATCTGTCTTTGAGGTACTGATCTCCCATTAGGTTGTACTGGTCAAGCACTTTACTTTTCTTTCCATCTCGTTCTTGTTGGAACTGTTCCATTTCAAGAATGATTTGCTTCACCCGATCAGGATTTTTAAACTTTTGTGCTTGATCAAGCGCACGGGTATATTCTCCCATTCGGTCTTCTGTATCAGCGTCATAATACTTTTTTGAGTTTTCTGGGTCGTAGGTGGATGCTTTTCCAATGATAAAATCCTTGAACCTCGCTGACTCTGGTGCGTCAGGAGAGTGTTTTGCTCCTCTATTCTCGGAACCACCAGGAACCATAGAAGGTATATCTTTCCCTCCGAAGATAAGACCAGGATTCCATTTATCTATTTCATTTAAGACACGGATTCCTTTGAGTACGTTCGCCATCTTTCCACTCATATCAACACCAAGAAAAGACTTCATCTCTCCAGGGTATTTCTCTACTTTTCCCTGTTCTCCTAGAGAGTTGCTAAAAAAAGACTCATTCCGTATCAGTTCTTTTGGTACATTCAATTTGTCGTTAGAGACGTTTCTTAAAATTTTATCAATAGGAACCAAAGCCATTTGAGAAACAGAAGCTATTGGAGTAATTTGCCTGATTATTTCTTTAGGTGCTTGTGAAAGGAATTGAAAAGCCGAAGCCGCAGGGAGCCACTGTCCAAGCATCAAATACGAAGTCGTACCATCAGAGTTCGTCCGTAAACGCATTGGGGAGTTCTCTTTAACATAATCACCTAGATACTTTTCTTCTGGTCGCTCTACTTGACCCTCAATGTTTCTCTGTAAAGTTGCAGCGTTAGAGAACTTGCCAGGGTTGTTAACAAACGATTGAATTTGTAGTGGAAGGTTTTTACGCGTCCATGTGTAGAATGGCATTACCCTTTTGAGAAGGTTTTGCTCTGTGAAGGTTAGATCGCCATAATCAAACAGGTACTTTTTTACTGATTCAGCCGCTTGTTTTGGGCCATATCCCTCCCCTATTTTCTGTAAGTAGTGAGCGATTTTTGCGTTGTCTTCGATAGCCGAGCCGACAGCACGGTTTCCTTTGTAGAGTCCGAAGTTTTGCGAGAATACAGCTGGTAACGGAAGCTTGTGTCCGCCGAGAGTTCCAAGCCACTTTGCCCCACCGAGTTCATCGGCGATCGTTTGTGTAATGTCTCCCCCATATTGCCCCGTTCCTATAACTCCATTCTTCTTCATGTCCTCCACTAAAATACTCTCAGCTTTTGAAAGTTTACCAGTGGCTATTTTTCTTTGTAGTCCCCCTGCTTTTGAGTACGCAGTTGGTGAAACACCTGCTAAAAAGTTGTTCCACAAGTTTCCTGCTTCGTTTCGAATATGATAAGAAGGAGCTACTAAAACTTGAGCTTTCCAAATGTTTTGGATGTTATCGAATATACCTATTGCCTTAGCAACAGTCTCATGGTTTGTTATTTTCTGGTATGTCTCCTCAGCCAGTTCTTTAGCTGTACCAGTTAATCCTTCGGTTACTCTTAGATATTCGACACCAGCTTCTTTCTTACCGGTAGAGATACCCATTCTAGCTACTACAGTTGGGAGGTCTTCTTTGAAGATAGGTGTCTTCCCCTCTGCCTTCATAAAGTCGTTAATCTCCTTTGCAGTGGCTTGCGTGACATTGACTGGCTTTTTCCCTTTGAGGTACTGTCCAGTTTTTCCGCTATAAGTAATTCCGCTATCAGACATATTTACTACTTTCCCGTCTGCTTTTACCCATTCTCTCCGAATATCTTGCGGAGTTTGAGTTGAGAAAATCCTTCCACCCTGTAGAGATTTTTTACGAGAAGCTTCGGCCACTTCTTTGGTAGCGACATGAGCCATTCCGTAATCTTCAAGAGTTGAACCTCCAAGGGCTTGCCATGAACTTTCGTTTTCAGCCTTAAAAGCCATGCCTTCGTCAAATACCTGCTCGAGTCCTTTAGGGGCAATGGTTTTGTCCCCCTTTTCAATGGCGTGAAGTATCTGAGAGCGGTCAATTTCTGTAGCTTTATTTTTACGCAGTGTTTGTTCAAGATTTTTCGCAAACTGGATTGCTTTGTCCTTCGTGTAGTTTTCTGTATTTTTAGCGGCTGTCCTAGCTTCAGAAAGTATTTTAAACTCTTTCCTTGAAACGTCAGCAGGTCGAATACCAGTAGATACTTTAGAACCTAGATTGGCTAATACTTTTCCAGCTCCAGTTCCTCTTATGAGATCATTAGTCTTACTTGCTCCTGCCAAAACACGATTCCCTACACTCGGAAGAATGTTGGTTTTCCCAATTTGAAGCAAGGCTCGTTGTCCTTTAGTTGCCTGCTCTCCAGCAGAAAGTGCCATTTTACCAGTCTTGGTAGCTTGAAGCCCTTTAGCGGTCAGCCCTAAGATTTTAACTTTGTTGAGAGGATCAAGGATTAAGTCTCCTCCTACTCCAGTCATCAAAGCCATTTCTCTTCCAGCTTTACTTACTAATGTATCTCCCTTGAATTGAGTACCTGCAAATTCCGCTGATATGTCAATCGGACTTCTTCTAGTATTCCCCTGCCATGAATCTTTCTGGTGTCCAGCAAAGTCAATGCCGAGTTTCTTTTTGTAATCTCCGAATTCAGTTGGTTTTACTTTATTCAGGATAGGATAGAGAGCAGTCTTAATAGAGTCTTCGGCAAGATTTGTAGCAGAAGATATTGGTTTAGCAAGGTTCCTTATTATTCCATTCCAAAGCCCTGGAGATTTGGCTTTTGGTGTTGGCTTATTATCAAGGTAGACTCTCGTTTTTTGCGGTTTCTGTACTTGGGGTGTGTCTAAGTAGACTCTTGTTTTTTGAGCCTGCTTTACAGGAGCTTGTCTTACTTGAGTGTCGAGGTATACTCTGGCCATTTTGTTTATCGTTCAATATAAGGTCGTCCGTTTTCGTCATACTGCACTTGCTGTCCTCCAGAATTTCTGCCTGACTCAAACGCAGCTTCATAAGGGTCATAACTAGCTTTCAGCCCAGACGCTGTAAACTGCTTACCTGTATTGAAGTCCATGTAGACAGGCTCTCCCTTATTATTGACACCTATTTGTTTAGAAGCGTCTCTATACGTTTTCCCCCCCCCTCCTTTGGCGGGTTTGTTAAACTCAGCCATTTTATAGTCTCTATCCCACTGTGTGTTGGCTTGATCTTGCATCATTTTTGAAAGACGTTCTTGAGCCTGTTGTTTTTGAGAGCGAACACTATTTACAGCGTCAGTTCGTTTACTTTGTAGACCACCTACTTTTTCCTGTTTGTCTAAGAGAAGTTTTCGTACAAGGTCAGCTAGTTGAGTTTGAGAATCTCTTTGTTGTCCTGCTAATAACTGCGCTCGTTGTTCTGAATCCCCAGTGTTGTTGGCGTTCATTACAGAAGCAAGTTGAGTGTTGTTGTTCAACAACTGTTTGTTGATTTCATCACTTCCTTGTCGTTGGTATTCGTCGTAAGTAGGGTCAAGAGCTTTGATAAGGTCTTCAAACTGATTACGGATAGATTTTTCTTGACTACCGAAGCCTTGAAGAGACTTTCGCATCTCCTTTATGTATGGGTCGTTTCCACCATCACTGACCAAAGCACCATTACCAAACTTTCCAGAGCCACGTCCTGAACGGTTAGCCTGTGTACCACCTGGGTACTGAACGCTTCCGTCTTGTGGAAATTGGTCTTGATTTGATCGGTCTTCTTGTTCTGTTGCTTGGTCGAGATAAGATGGAGGATTGTCGTATAAGTCTTGGGTGTAACTTTCAGTATCCATTCGATTGCTATCATCATTTGATGAATCACCTGTTGGACTCGAATTTTTTTTCTTGAAGATACTTGATGAAGCCCCAGAGAGACCATCATCCATACCGTCATTATTATTTCCATCAAATGGATTAGACGTCTTTGGTGTTTGGGGAAACCCTAAACCTTGTCCTGCTAATTCGATTATATTTTTTTCAGCATAGTTGTAGGGATCATTTTCAGCTTGTGCAGAGGGTATTCTTAAATAGTCATCTATACCTAAGGCAGATGAAATATCAACTCCAGATAGACCCATCTTGTTTTTAAGTGCTTCAGAAATTGAGCCACCTGTTCCAAATGGATTATTAGCAATTTGAGCTAGACGACCTAAACCTGTTTGCTTTTGTCCTCCGATGCCACCTCGTTGTCGAAGCCCATCGCTATACAATGCAGCGTCAATATCTACTTTTTGTCCTGTACCAAATGTAATGCCCTCTGCTCCTGAAAGTCCCGATTGAGCTTTTGAAGCCATAGCCCGGTTAGACGAGTTATTTCGAGATATAGATCTTGCTTTATCTCCTGCGTCAGAAGCGGCACTTTTTTTAGCTGCTGAATTACTAGGAAGACCACTGTATATTTTTTGAGTATACCCCTCCGTATCCATTCGATTGTTATTCGGAGCGTTCCCTGCTTTGGTGTTGTAGGCTAAGGCAGAAGCGGCTCCTTTTCTGAAAGCTGCTGCGGAATCGAAGCCACCTCGAGAAGTTGGTTGCTTCCTTACTGTTGGCTTAAAAGTCTTCACTTTTGATTGAGAAGCTAGTTCTCTCTTACTTACTCCTTTTGGTCTTTTTGTTGACATATTGTTTTTTAAATTTCTATAGTTAACCCGTTGAAACCGATGTTTTTCGTGCCAGAGCCAGTCCACGCTACTCCTAACCCACTCTTCTGATAAGTCAGTGTCCCTGTGGTATCTAAATCTAGTCGGGGAGTATCTCCCTGATTTGACCCGTTATCAACTCCCCATCCGTAATTAACACGGGTGTCTCCTCCTGCAACAGTTGGCAAAAATGGAATTGTAAATTTGTTAGTTGTAGCATTTGAAGTTCCAGATATTTGATTGTATTGGTATAGTCGGAGTTGATTTCCAACGACTCGGTATCGGTATGTCCCAGTAGGAGCAACACTGTATCCTGTCCAAGTAGTAACCCACTCTAGTAAACGGGTTTCGTAAATCGGTCTTTGAATCAGGTTGATAGCTGTAAAGGTAGGTACAGACCATGTGAAAGCTGCGGTAGCTGATAACGTGGCCGCAAACCTACCTACTAACTCATAATTATCTGTCGAAGCTGCATTAGTGATAGTCGAGATTGCAGCATACTTCGCTAGATTCGCGGTCGTTGAAAAATCCCCATAAGAAGTGGCGTAAGGGATTCGAGCAAAACCAATGACTACTCCGTCCGTGGCGTTATAACCGAGATAAGCGAAGTAATCCACTTCTTTGGTAGCGAGTTCAGCCGAGCCAGAGTTGAACCAGTTTGTTGCGGCGTTTTTTGTTACAGAAAGTGCTGCTGTTATTGTACGGACAGTGTCTCCGATACGCACATACACTGGGTTGGTGGCAGAGGGGTCTGTTCCTGCCAGAGTTTTGATAGCTACAGTGAGGTTGCTAGAAGTTACAGAAGGAACTATTTTCCCGTTAATTAAGAATCCTTGCGGAGCGTTGAGAGCTAGTACGTTATCTGTTCCTGGCGTTACTACAAAAGTGTCTATTTCTGCTGCCGGTAAGATATTTCGTACTTCTTCGGCAGTTGTGTGGGCGTAAGTAGTAGCCGCGTGGTTAATATGGGTAGCGGTTTTACTCGTTACATATACGACCTCGTATTTACTGTTTAAGTTTGTCGCGTCTAAAGCAATGTAAAAAGGAGCTGCTATCGACGGAATAGAGTTTAGAGGCGTGGTTGTTACTCCTGAAGTCTGGTTAGAAGTCAGGTTTGTAGCAAAGTTATTTTGATGTTTTATTATGGACATATTGTTTTAGTTATCTAGTTGAAGGTTGGTAAAGGTTGTTAATTTTTTTCCCTATTTGCATTTCTATTGAGTTGAGTTCCCATGACTGGGTGCTAGTGTTATCTTCGACCTGTATTTGGATATTTCTGCCTGTTTTATTAACGGGTATCTTTACAAAGTCTCCTCCCCCTGAGTCAGCAAGTTCTAAACTTCCCGAACCGACTCCTATCATTTCTACTCCGATGCTTCCCTGTCCTATACCTGCCGATCCCGTGTTCCCAATCGGAACCGTGTTTGTTTTTATCAATTTCCCGTCTACATAGACTGAATAAGTAATAGTCCCTGCGGTCTTCGCAAAATAGAGCAAAACATTAAGAAAGTATTTTGATTGAGCGTAGTTTTTAAATGAAAACTTAGGCGACTTCCAGTTGGTTGTAAAAGATACTCCGTTGTCTGCTTTTAGAGTTTGGTCAAAGTAGTAAATTTTCCCATCAGCAGCCGAAGAGCCAAAGTACAGTTTTGTGTCTCCGTTAGTGTCTTTGTATTCTGAAAAGCAATTAGCTCCCAAGTCCCATTCCCACCAGCCAAGTCGCTGGCGATCATACACCATGATTGTATCGTTGGATGTCGCTCCTCCTGACGTATAAGAAAGGTAGTAATGGTTGTCGTGATACAGTCCCACTACGTCGTCAAGGTTATCTTTTTCAATAGTCTTAATTGAGTTATCAATACGAAGTGAGAGGATATTTGTTCTAATCTGGTCAAGAATGTTTGGTTCATATCCGGTAGCGTAGACACCTTTTTCATTGAACATAAAGTTGTCGTTTTCCACTGTATCAATCGAAAAGTGAGAATCGCAACCACGCGCCGGGTCAACAAGTTCAAGTGTGATGGTGGCAGCAGTAGTAGTATCTTGAGAGGCTCTCCATAAAGAACGCTCCTTGACTGGATAAAGGAAATCTTGGTGTTTAAAGAATCCTGAAAGTTTTTGTCCATCATCTTTTGAAACATATACGGAAGTAGCAAAGGGGTTAGCGGTCGAGTTCGTGAAGTCTCCGAGTTGAGCGTCAGTTCCTGACCGGTAGAGTCGAGCTTCGTTCCCAGCAGTAGTATTACCACCAGTCCAGAGAGAAGCTTTGTAGTAAATAAGCCACTTACCGATAACTCCGTTCGTTTGGTTTGTGATAGCAGTTCCTGAATACTTCCGTAAAACATCTGTACCATTTTGAATAAAGACAAACCCACCTGCTTGGCACATATCTGTCCGAAGGTTAGTAGTCCACACAGCAGCACTGGCTACCGCAGCAGTCAGAGCAGTAGAGGTTCCTAAAATAGGGTCAACATCGTACAATGTCCCTCCACTCATAGCGAGCAGTTTTCGAGTAGCACCTGCGTAATATGTTCCAAGTCCCACTACAGCAGCCGAAGTAGGGAGTGTGATTGCGAGTCCAATCCCTGGCCGTTTTGTGACTGAGTTTTTCCCGACACTCCAAACGTCAGTTGCTTCCGCAGCTTCTGTATCGTTAATCATGGTGTCTCTCGTAAAGGTGTTTACACCCTTGCCGAGATTGTCATATTGTATAAATTCAGCTTTTTTTGGCATTATGCGTTCATTTGTGTAGTAAAGGTAGTTCCTCCATCGTTGATATTTCTTTGGTAAATGATTTCGCTGAGTCTTCGTTCACATTCACCGATTGCTTTGTCCGCGTCTTCTGCTGGGTCAAATTCAGCCATACGAAGCATGGCGTAGGCACGGGCCACCACAGCTTCTCCGTCTGGAATAACACACTCGTCAGCGTCAGCACTCATATCTGCTGGTCGGTAGGTGTAGTAGACGGTGAAGGTAGCGTCCGAAGGGGTTTTAAGGTAAAATCTTCCGTCTTGGTCCCCTGTAACCCAGTAATACTGTCCTGAGGCACTTTCAGAGTCTTCTTTTGAGATAAGAGTCCACTGATTGTCGCCTGAATCCACTACTTGATTGATAAGAATGAAGTCATCTGGAAGAATGACTGACCCTGATACTGTCGTGAGCGAGGTGCTTTTTGTAAGTTTCAATCTGTCAGCACAGTAATCTTTGGCACGGTTAAGTAGCCGAATCCAATACGCGAGAGTAGTAGAATCAGTTGGTAAATCGCCAGCATCGTGGCGGTCTGCTATGCTTTGTTTCAGTTGTGCAAGGGTTGTTGGTGTAAATGGCATATTTATTATTTTTTCCAAAGTTTATTTAATTTTTGTATTCCAGGCTGTAACTCTACAAACAGCCCAGAAGACAAGAATCAAAAAGCACAAAACGTAGTGTCTTGTGCCTCTGGTTCTCAGTCAGCGTATTTAGTTAAAGCTCGCTTTCAATTCGTTTAGTTTGTTGAGTTTCTGTATTACTTGTATGTATTCTGATAATTTCTTGAGTCTTTTGTAGGGGTCTAGTTTTTCTGTTTTTACTTCCCCTTCCAGTTCTGCGAGTATGCTTTGCCATTTGGCTGGTGTACTTTCGTCTCCGATCTGCTCTTTAATATACTTATCTAGTATCCCGAAGTATCCTTTTAGTGGAAATTCATTGGCTATTTCTTTAATACCGAGTAGCTCTAAGCCATATTTTCCGTTTGCAATCTCCCAGTCCTCTAGGGCATTTTTCTTTTTAATCTCCTCTGGTTTGTTTTCTATATCCGTTACAATCAATCCCTCTGTTTCTCTCGGCTTGTCTGGGATTATTTCTATCTCTACTTCTTCTACTTTTTCTCGAAAGACTGTATCGTTTGACATATCTTTTTGACATCTTCTAGGGACATATCAGTCCAGGTTGGCAAGTAAAGTATTCTTTTTGACCATTTGTAAGCGTTGAGGTTTTCGTATTCTCCGAGGTACATGGGCTGCATTGACATTGGCTTAAATCCGTACCGCGTCTCTATTCCGTTTTTGCTTAGATAAGCCTTTAATTCCTCCTGGTGGTCTGTTTGTATGTCATACATCCATAGCACGTCTCTAGGTGGCATTTTTAGGCTCGTGGGAAGGTTCTCGTCGTACCATTTTTCTATTTGTTTTCGTTTACTGAGTATCTCGTCTATCCGTTCCACTTGTGCCACTCCGATAGCTGCTTGAATGTTTGTGAGTCGGAAGTTGTGTCCTACTTTTGGATGAATCATGGTGCGATCTTTGTCGAAGTACATATTGGCGTACAGTCGCATTTCATCTGCCCATTCTTTGTTATTCGTCAGGCACATTCCTCCCTCCCCGGTAGTCAATATCTTGTTCCCGTAGAATGAGTAGCAAGCTATGTCTCCTGTTGGAGTTACTCCGTGTGCTTCTGCCATGTCTTCAATTACTGGTACTCCAAACTCTGGTATTACGAGACTTCTTCCGTATATAGGAACTGATATAATCGCTTTCGTTTTTTCTGTTGTCCGTATCTTAGTAATGTCCATGAGTAGGTCGTCTCCGCAGTCTACAAACACCGGCGTTGCTCCTGTATACGTTACTGCCCAGGCGGTAGCTATCATGGTGTACTCAGGCACTATTACTTCGTCCCCAGGCCCTATTCCTAAAGCCTTGAGAGCTAGGTAAATGGCGTTGGTTCCAGAGTTACAGGCCACTCCGTGTTTCATGAAGTTGTATTCTGCCCACTCTTCTTCAAATTGGTTGATAAAATGTCCTACTCCTATATCACTCTTTGTCAGAGCGTCATAAACGTATTCCTTTTCTCGGTCTGTGATTGAGGGTTTAGATAAGGGGATCATCGAGTTTGAATGTATCAAGTGAATAATTTTTACCTGTTCTCTTCCCGTAACATATAGACACCATTTCAGAATCTTCGAGTGCCTTATAAGCATGAGGTGTTTTTGGTAAGTGCGTGATCATTTCTCCTGGCCCCACTTCAACGGTCTTATTTCCACACTTACAAATGAGTTTTCCTGAAAGAATGAGGTCATATTGTGCGGTTTCATTGTGATAATGATTCCCCCGTACAGCACCTTTTGCGAAGGTAATGTAAGTGGTGGAAGAGCTATCAGTTACGAGAACGTCTACAATGTTTCCTCTTTCGTCTTTAAACTTTCCTTCGAGTTCTAAGTGCCTCATAAGATTTCTACTCTAGGAAGAGCAACAATCCATTTTCCCTTGAAGTCAGGGTTGTTGTTGATAATCTCAAACTTGAAATTCCAAGCCAGTAACAAAGCATAATCCGGCTGCTTCTCGATTAGTGTTTCGTCAGACAGCACTTCAATGAATGTTCCGGGCGTAAATCTACCTTGCTTGAGTTTGCTCTTATCCGTGGCGAATGAGATATACTTTCCAATCCCTGTGTAATTCAGAAAGGTATTGCCTTTCGCTGGAGTTGAGACTATTGCTATAGTCTTTCCTTCTGAATGGAGGTTTTGGACAAGTTCACTTATCTGGTCACGGTTATGTTCTACTAACTCTGCGAAGCATATTAACGTAGCGAGAGTCCAGTTTTCTGAGGCGAGCATGACGTGTACTGCTGTAGTTACTTCTCGCTGTCCTTTACGGGCAACATACACTCGGAATACTCCTCCGTGTAATTCGTGAGTCTCTACGTCGAACACTTCCATTCCATTCATTTCCATGAACTTTGCTACTGGCTTCAGTGAGAGGTATGAAAGATGTTGATGATACACAGTGTCGTACTCTAAGCCTTTTAAGAATTCTCCAAAGTAAGGAGATTCAAAGACGAATACTCCCTCATCCGTCAAGATGCCCACAATGTCTTTCATAAACTTTTTCAAGTCATGGACGTGAGCAAAGACATTTGTTCCGATTACAAGGTCTGCTTTAAAGTCATACCCTGACTCTCCGAAGAACTCTTGTTTAGTAGGAACTCCTCGATCTATAGCAATCTGAGTAGCTTCTGGTGTTGGGTCAATCCCTAAGACTTCATGTCCGAGTGATTGAAATTTGGTAAGGAGCGTCCCGTCGTTAGACCCTATATCTACAACGAGAGAGTTCTTTTTTAATCCGACCTTTTCAGATACGGTTTCTGCGAACTCAGTCCAATGGGCATTTGCTGTCTTGGTAATTGAAGATTCGTAGAGATAATCATTCAAGTAGAGTTCTTCCTTAGCGACAATGTATGTCAACTGATTGAGGCCACAATCTTGGCACTCTGATACCCCTAACGGGTATGTCATTTCTGCTTCTTCTTTACTTTTGTGGAACTGGTCTGAATGGGGTTGGTGTCCTAAATCTAACCACTGCTTCAAATCTTTACTTCCACACATCCTACAGGTTTTTGCTTTCATAGTTTTGTAGAGTTACGTTCTTGGTACATTATCTTTGCGAGTTCCTTTGCTTTTACTTTTGGAACCCAACCTAACTTGTCTTGAGCTTTCTTTGGCTTCCCGTGTAGCGTGGGCACGTCTACAGGTCTTAGGTAATCCTTGTCTTGTATGATTTTTATTTCGTGTCCTGCTTCTTCTGCCACCCAATCTACGAACTGCTTAATGCTGTTAGTTTCCCCTGTAGCTACTATGTAATCATCAGGTTCATCTTGTTGGAGCATGAGCCAGGCCATTTCCATGAACTCTGGTGCATAACCCCAATCTCTTTTAGCATCTGTGTTCCCTAAATGCACTTCTCCTTTGTCAGCTTCTTGGACTATCTTTTGCGTGACGAAGTTTACTCCCCGTCTCGGACTCTCATGGTTGAAGAGAATCCCGTTACAGATAAACATTCCATAGGCATCGCGGTAATTCTTGGCTAACTGATACCCATAGAGCTTAGCTGTCCCGTATGGACTGACTGGATTGAATGGCGTGTCCTCTGTTTGAGGGGCTTCTAATCCGTCATAGAGTTCTGAGGTGCTTGCCTGGTATATCTTTGGACTTATTCCGAGTACCCTGATTGCCTCTAAGAGGTTTAGTACTCCGATGCCAGTTGTCTGAGCTGTGTAGAGTGGTGTTTCCCAACTTACTTGCACATGGCTTTGGGCCGCTAGGTTGTAGACTTCATCAGGCTGTGAGGCTTTTAATGCCCACATGAGACTGAAAGGATCAGTCATATCGCCATAGTGGAGCTTTATGTCTAGCCCTTCTATGCGTTGTCTGTTAAAAGTGCTACTTCTTCGAATCAACCCGTGTACTTCATAGCCTTTTTCCAGTAAGATTTCAGCCAGGTAGCTTCCGTCTTGACCTGTGACTCCAGTGATTAGTGCTTTTTTCATAGAGTTTCCCATATTACTAAGTGATTTTTAACGTAATTTTCCCATGTCCAGTTTTCTGCTGGATTTAATGAAAGTTCCTTAAATATCTTATTCAATTCATTTTGGGTATCGAAGGGATGTGTAATCTCAAGCTCCTTGTGGAATCCTACTAACGGGGCAATGGTACGAACACCTGCTTGGGTTGCGTCTAATACAGATATAGCTCCCTCATCTTTACCGAAGTAGAGAAGATAGTCAGCCGAGTTGAGTATTGACTGCCCTGTTTCTGGAGAGTAGTGCATCTGGTACATGATTCTGTGACCAGCTTTACTTACTTTTTCGACTATAGGCTCCCAACCTTCCCCAACGATATTCCAAACAAACTTTTCAGGGTCTATTGTTTTTAGTAGTGCCTTAAACATTTCCTCACGTTTCCTTCCGTCTGGGTAGAGTTGAGTAAGGATTGCAATTATTCGAGGTCTTCGTACTACATTCGTTGCCGGGTTTACTACAGAAAGGTTTTTAATACCCTCCTTTTCGAGCTGTTCTTTGGTTTCCTCAGACATACAGATTCCATGCGCTTCCTTTGCTACCTGTTTCATCTTCTCGATTTTCTCAGGAGTATCAATGTGCGTAACCATAGTGGTATTCTTTCCACTATGTGACTGGTATGACTGGTAGTTGATATGGTGGTTGATGTCTGCCGCTTCTGGTTTCTCAGAAATAGTTACGTCGTGACCAAGTCGAATCAAGTTGTTTACCATTTGGTCAGCATATTTCGTCAGAATTCCTGATTTGATACCGATTTCGTAATTTACAATGTGGATTTTCATATTTTTGTATGCCTATTCCAATCAAAGTAACGGTTTCCTGGGTGTCTGTCAGTTTTATCTTCTGCGACTGATCCGGGGATAATTCCCCACTTCTCATCCTGCATTGCTACAGGAAAAGAGACTTGATCGCGTTCTGAATGCCGACATATCTCTGCCCACCAGCGCTCAAACGCAAGATTTGCTTGTTCAGTGTTTCTTCTTACGAAAGCTGTGAGTTCACAAAGTCCATTATGGTAGGGATATTCATTCCGCGCGTATTGTTTTGTCTGCTCTGCAAGTTGCCGGATGTCTCCTTTTCCTAATTGCACACAAGCATCTGCCTCCTGATACACGCAATCTCTTCCCGGATGCCTAAAGAATGCAAAATCTTTCTCTCCTAAGAGCTTTACTAGCTCGTGAGGGTCGCATTTCAGGTCCATGTTACCGTCCATCCACACAATGTATTCGTGGTCGATGTACTTGTGACTCAAAACTTTATGAATCTTTGCATTCATGACCGGTTTCTTGAACTTCTGGCACACCGGATACGTTTTCCATGCACTAGACTTAGTCTTTTCATCGACGAATGCAATGTACTCCACTCCCTCGTACTCTTTTTGGTCTCTTAGCTTGTCTTTCCCTCCGTCAATGGCTGTTATTACAGCAATTTCCTTCCGTTCAGAGATTTTTTTCAAGAGTTTTTCGTACTTAGGGATTTGATCCTTTACATGGAAGTCTTTTAGAGTAGCTTTTTTAGCTGCTTGTCCAATTTCCTTCCGTAATTCAGGGTTTTCGATAAGTTTTCCAATGTTTTCCATCCAATCAGACCGACTTTTAGCGAGGAACCCTGTTTTACCATGGTCCACGCTTTCTTTATATGGTCCGACATTCGAAAGTACCATTGGGATTTCTAACATAGCGTGTTCCATCCACTTGATATTTGATTTGCAGCGGTTAAACTGCGTATCTTCCAGTGGGGCTATGGCTATGTCTAGTCCTAATGAGGCGAGAAACTCTGGAAAATCCTGATATCCGCTTGTCCCTATGTGATGAGTGAAGTGTGGCAATATCTTTTCGATATTAACCTTTACGTTAGAGAGTTCAATAAGGCGCTGTAATGTAGCCGCGTTAATCATCTCTTCTGTAGGGTTATCGACGTCCATGATTTTCATGTGAATCATTCCTGCGAAGTGTATGTGCACGTTTGGATAACGTGATACTAAATCCTCAAGAATAGGCATGACAATCTTTAGGTCAGCAATGTGTGAAGCAGAAGCTATCCATCCGATATGAATCTTCCCGTCATCTTTCAGTTGATTTGTGAACTTCCAGATTTCAGGGTCAATGGCGTTCGGAATCACTGTGACGTATGGGTTATCTTTCTCAATAACCTTCTTGATGTCTTCAGTAGAAACCACAATGTGGTCTGCCATCTCTATCATCTTCTTGACCTGTGGCATTTTTTCCTTTAGCTTCAGGTATTCCGGGTGGTCTTTCGAAAAGGTATAGGGATCGTCGTCTAAGTCGAGAACGTATTTACAGTCCATAAACTCCTTTGCTACTCCAATGTGGAGATCAATCCCTTCGTTGTCAGTCATCTTCATGAACCAAATCTTGCCATTTTTAGCAAAATCAATAGCCCACTCTGGCGAAAGAGTAACTTCCCGAAGCTGGCTAATAATCTTCGCCCCTAACTTTTCTAAGGGGTTAATGATTCTATACCAACTAACAGCACCGTATTGTCCTTCTGCGCGTTCTCGGAACGTGTCAGTACAGACACCTACAACACTATAGGGGTTTTTTGAATGGTTTCCAGGGGAAATCTTTTTCATATTTTTCGATATAGGGTGTGCGCTTAACAATGAAGTTCCAGTTCTTGAGTTGGTGTTCAGTCTCAAAGTAATGAGGCATAACATGTCCGAGCCAATCACGATAATAAGGGTTTGGTTCCGAGTATATTTTCTTTGGAACCGTCATTAGATGTTGGTTTCGAAACTGTACAGAAAGAATGTCGTTTGTGAATGGCACTTTTCTGATACGAAAACTAAACTTCTTTACTAACCGCTCCAACCGATGATTATGGCGACTAGAGTTTGGCATACACGTCTTCAGCATCAACACACAAAACCTTAGCCTTTTTGCTAGACTTCACTTCAATCTCTACGCATCCGTATGGGTTGTAATATACTTTGTCTCCTTTTTTTAGAGAGTATTCTTGCCCGTTACCTGATGTCAGACTGTTGGTGTCCATGAACACAGAACCTTCGCGAGAAATGTCTTCCATTTCCTTTGTGGTCCCGTCTGGCTGTTCGATTTTCCGTTTGATTATACTTACTTGTAAAAGAACACGATTTCCTAATGCTTTCATAGAGTTATATAGAGTTAAGTAGAGTTAAGTAGAGTTAATTATGGAGGTTGCTTGCTCCCCTATAGGGTTCCGCAGGGAACCTTGGACCCTATAAGCAACCGAACTATGCTGCGACTACGTCGACAAGCCAGTTTGCGTTGAGTACGACTGCGGTATACGCGTCGACTTTCCAACCAACTACACTGTAGAGATCAAGAGGGTTAGATGTATCAGACTCGTTAGAGCGCTTTACAAATACCCGTGAATTTCCTGATCCTGTTACGTCCACTTCGGCTACAGCGCCCTTACCAGCAACGAAGTTACTGTAAAGAGTTACCGTAGAAGCACGAGTGAAGTTTACGTTTGTTTCAACAATGTCTACACCGTAAAGTGATCCGATCATTCCGTTCTTTAGCATCTTTGCGTTTTCAGCAGAGTTGTAAAGTCCGATATTGATCCAGTTACCAGCAGCAGTATCACCACGAAGAGTGAATCCACCTTGGCTTGAAACGACAGCACGATAGTTGCCGCTTTCCCACTTAGGAGCTTTGTTGTCGAAGAGGGTTTTAACAGCCCGACGGAGTTCAGCTACTGTAAATGTGTCAGTAGAACCGATAGCAGTGAGTTGCTTAGAAGCAGCACATTGCATGGTTGCACCAGCACAGATAGCAGTACCGAGAACGTAATCCATCTTTTCACCAGCGAACTGGCCGAAGTTTTCTACATGTTCTTTAAGACCAGCGTCGATAGACGTAAGTTCAAAGAAGGTAGATACACGCTCATAAGCACCATAAATGGCAGCTGTAGCGATGACAGTAGAAGCAGTTGAGTTTACTTCGCTAGGGTTCACACCTTCTGTGATAGCAGTGCCATCAACAGTGAAAGGGGTGTAGCGAGTAAAGTAAACGACTTTACCACTATTTTTCGGGATAGATTTCTTAATCGCCAAGAAGTCATACTTACGAGCAGCTTCAGCTCTTTCGAGGAAAAGTCGGTCGTAGTAGATCTGCATGGTAGATGTCAGATTTCCGGGGGATGTCAAAGCAGTTGTCATTACTGACATAACTTTTAATACAGGCGTTCAGATGTATCAGCGTGAGGCAATAATGCTTCCAAATCCTTAGATGACATGTTACGCATGTCAGCTTCAGAAATTTGTCTTTTAGGAGTGCTTGTTACAGATGAAGCCTGAGAGTTTTTCTTGACTTCAATCTTTTTGTAAGCATCTTGTTGTCCTGAGGCTATGGCATCCCCTATCCACTCAGTAGCGAGTTCTTCATAACTTTTTTCACCAAGGTTATCGAATCCGATACCTTCTGTGAGAGCTAGTTTTTTAAGTTTTTCTCGATGCGGAGCGTAGTGAGGATTATCGACTAGGAAAGAATTAAGCGATGCTTCTTCATTCCGTAGCGCGAGTTCTTGCTTTAGATTTTGCACTTCCTGCAATGCGTACCTAGCAGGATCTTCCTGCATAAGTTGTTGTTGCTCTTGTGCTTGCTGTTGAGAGATGGCGTTCTTGAATTCTTCCGGTGTGAGTCCAAACTGTTCCTCAATCAGATTAGCCACTTCAGCTTTTTGGCTGAGGTTGCCTTTCATTTTTTCAAGTTCAGTATATGACTTCCAGATATCTTCAGGGGCCTTTCCCTTAAAGCGTTCGTCTATGTCCCAGGGGTTATTGATGCTATCCGTTTCATCCTGAATGCCTCCGTCAAAGGTCTGTTCAGTATCCGCGGCTTGGGTCTCAACTGCATCAATTTCTCCCTGAGAAGAAGTGACGTCTTCTCCTCCTACGGGGATTGCTGTTTCTGTTGGATTATCCATATTCCAAAAGTAGAGTTTTAGATTGTTTTCTCTATGCCAAAATTATATTCATAGAGAGAGCGGTGTTTCGACCTAAACTGCTCATTGAAAGGACTTATAGTCCTTCGGATGAGCCTTCTAACTCGTAAATCTTATTTTTTAAATCAGCGTGTATTGCTTCAACTAGCTTCATGTAGATCTCTATCCCCTCGAGCTTTCCACCCTTTTTCCACGACTCGTTGACGCTTTCGACATAGAAGTTATGGGGGCTTGCTGTCATTTCCTTTTTTGCCTTACTCATTGGCTTTGCAATGAATTTCTGGAATATCTCAGAGCTTATTAAGTCCCTCATCATTACCAGTTCGTCTATTTCTGCTTGTAGAGTTTCGCGGTCCATTATTGTATTGCTTGCTGGTTAAGGTTGTCCCCCATGCCACCACCCATCATTTGTTGGTCTGGCATCTCTCCTGGCATCTCTCCTTGCATTCCTTGACCCATTGCCATTTGCTGTTGTCCCATAGCCATCTCCATTTCTCCCTGTTGGAGTTGCATTTGTTCTTGCTGCTCCATTATTGGGTTTGTTTCTGAAATGATTTCATCAATGTTGTCTATTCCTTGGAGTTCTGCTATACGACGACCAAAGGCTCTTTTCTCTTGGTCTGTTAAGAAGTTCTGCATAAGGTTAAAGAGTTCCACTTGTCGCTTTGCTTCGAGGTTCTTGTTACGAGCGATATTGGTTTCTCCCTTGATCTTGACGTTGTATCGTACGTTGTCTTTCTCGTTGATAAGGACTTGGTAAACCTGCTCTCGTATTTCTTCGGGAAAGATACGAAGGATCTGTGCATCTGGACTCTGTAAGTTTTCAAGCTCCATTCTGAGCATCATGTCAGCAATCTGAGCGAGTCCATTTTTAAATCTTCGAACAATGAGTTCAAAGCGATTAGAGGTATTTGCTTGTGCTATTTCGTCTTGTCCGAGGGTGTCATTAGAAGCAGAACCCTGTATAAGATCTGTAGCTCCTGAGGCTCGCTTGTGTGCGTCTTCTAACATACCTAGAAGGTCGAAAGCAGACTGAGTGACATCATTGAACGGTACAGGTTGAATAACGTCTGAGAGAGACTTTCCTTGGGTATCTACTTCGACAAAGCCACCTGGTTTTGATACAAATTGACGTTTATCATTAACTGTCCCTCTCGAAGTAAGAAACATTTGGTTGTTCCCTAACTTGACGTTTGTGGAAATTTGGTTCGTCATTCTGTAAATCATCTTGTCAAGACCAAGAGTATTTTGCCCTACTCCAAAACCTTCGTATCGGTTTGGTATGGCGTTCGGTTCGAAAACAAACTTCACTACATTTTTAAAGTTGTATGGGTTTTCAGTATCACGAAGGACCTTCCCGTTAGCTATTGTCTGAATACGGTCATTGTCGATAAGTTCAAATACCTCAACCATTCCATTGGTTGCTTCTTGTTGAGCATTAGGAATATCTACACCCATAAGACCTGAGGAGTCATACGGGTTTTGTTTTCCACCTGATTCTTCTAAATTATCAGCGTTTCTCGTACCCTCTTTCCCGATGTAGTTATAAATTGGATTTTCTTTCACTTCCTTTACAGAAAGCACAGAACGGAAAATGATACATGGTTGGTCCTTTATCTCTGGGATAATCGGGTTAAAGTACACGTCTAAGTGATTTGGTACTTCGATATCTGGTTCATCGATAACGGGGACCTCATACTCCATGGGATTGCCATCTAATCCAACCTCTTCACTCATTTCTTTCTTAGTAGAAAAACGCCATAATACTTTGGCTTCTGATGTTCCGAAGGTTACGAATTGTCCTACTACGGATTCAATCTTTTCTTTAAAGTTTGGGATTGTGGCCCAGCGATGATTGATAATTTTTTCATAGAGTTTTGCAATAGCTTTGTCCTCATCTCCTATACCTTCGAACTCAACCTCAGGATCTCCGGAAAAGATAAAAGGCTTAACGTATGAAATCTCAGTACGAAGTTTAGGAATATCATCTTTAGTTGCGTATGGTGTTGACTGGATATAATCAGTCTTTCCCATGTAGACGTTAAAAATCTCTGCGAATTCAGAACGAGAGTCTACAGTTGCTTGTTCGTATGACTTCTTGAGACCCTCAATACGCTTAACGATTTGGTCCTCTGTCATTTCCTTCGTTTGTTTTTCTTGAGACTCGTATTCGTTAGTCTCGGTAGTAGGTTCCATGTATTTCTAAATAAGGATCTTTTATTTGTTCTGTTGTTGGTCGATAGTTACTAAACCCATATCGTATGGCATCCATTGGGTCTGAAAATGTGTGTTCTGGCTCATTGAGTATCTTTCCTTCCTTATCAGTCTTGAATAGGTAGTTTCGATAGCATTTAATTGTGTTTATGCTTTTCTGAGTGAGTGATATTCTCTGGTCCTGTACGAACTGAATCCCCTGCATCACTGAACCTTGTCCCTTGGTAGCACCTATAATGTTTACTCCGTAGCTCCGTATCTCATCGATACTCTTCGGTTCTGCACTATCTGCTATGACCAAAGTCTCTGGATTAGGGAGATTGAGGATAAAGTCTGCTATCTGCTTATTACTCATTCCCTTCATGTAGAGTTGCTCGTCTACAATGAATCCGTCGTTGTATTTATATATGTCCTCGAGAACAGTTGGGTCATTGGTATATCCGAAGTCAAGTCCTCTTACTTCTAACCTTGCTTCGTGTGGTATCTCCTCAATGATCTTCCAATCTCGGTATACTTTGCCCTCAACTTCTCCTAGTTGTCCGAGTCCGTATACTTGCCACCAGCCTTTACGATTCTTACGCTGTTCGATTGAGTCGATGATCTCCTTAGAAAGCCCCTCGTTGTCCTTGTAAGTGAGGACAAGCTGTTCTGCATCATCTCGGCTCCCCATAATGTCCGTGTACCACCAGAACTCACTTGTTGGGTTCCAGTCGAGGATCACGAATTCTTTAGTACGGACCTCTAGTTCTTCGAAGGCTGGGAACTTAATGTTGTTAGCCTCGTTGACGAAAAGTCTCTCTCGTCTAGCTCCTCGTACCTTAGTGCTATCGTCTACTGAAAAGAACTCTATTTTGCTTCCTGACTCGTATGTATAAACACTGTTAGTCTTATCCCATCTCTTTTCATCAAAATAGTTATGTTCCTTCATGATCTTCTCCCAGTCCCTCATGGCTCCTCTTCGTAAGTGTGGGAAGCTCTCTGAAACAATACTGGTTAGGGTCGGGGTTTCATCTCTCTGTGCTAGATCTATCAAAAACTGTATGACGCTTATTGTTTTCCCTGCTGAAGTTCCTCCCGGTATTCCCCTAAGTCTCTTCTTGAGTTTCAGTATCTTCTTGAGTGCTGTTGTTACGACGAACATAATCTAGTAGAGGTATTGGTTTTCCTGCTGATGTAATATCTGAGTTTGTTTGGGGATTCCCTTCTGCGAGCTTCCATATGTCTACCTTATCTATTCCCCCCATGAATTCTCGCTTCTCTTCGTCAGTCATTTCCTGGAGGTATTTCTTAGCATATTCTTTAAGTGATATGCTCCCCTTTGGACGACCGCCGGGATTGCCTGATTGTCCAGGCTTAAACTGGTGTGGCTTCAGCCAGTCCCTGTTGTTTTCAGACTGTTTTTGTGTATTATTTTCCATTTTTCATATTCTGAAGGCGGATTTATATAGGGTGTTACCCAGCCGCCTTTCGCTTTCCGTATAGGAAACACGCCTTCAACTTATGAAAACGCAAAAAAAGACACAATCGGTGTGATTATGCCTCGGTTTTTCCGTCAGCTATTTAGTTCCCTTCTACTCTAGCATACTTTATCAATTCTTGTCAAGCCCTATAACTTATATTTCTTAACCCTTATTAAAAGTGGCACACCTCCAACCTCATTCATGCTATACGATCCAAACCCATAACCATCAACCGCATCCTCAGCATCTTGCCGATCTTTAGAACTTGGATTGCTGATATGATACTCGGCTATTATAAAAAAGTTATTGTCATCTTTTATATCTAATACTAATTTTCCAATACCCTGATTCTGTATGGTTTGAAGTATTTCAATGATCCTCTCCTCTTTTGGTTTCATCGTTTTATAAAAAAAGAGCCACTGCTCCATAGAAGCGTGACTCGGTTAATTCGTTGAGTTGTGGTGTATTTCAACCAGATTGTATACTAAGCTTAGCACCCTTTCTCTTTTTTGTCAAGTGATTATTAAACCCTCTCGCTGTATTCGTACATTTCCTTCTCTTTTTCATTATCTACTGTCACACTGAACCGGAATGATAGCTTATCTTCTCCCCAGTTGTGACATTCGAGAATCTCTACTAGCTTTTGTATTATTTGATCTTTCTTTTTCTGTTCCATAGTTTATCGAGTCTCATCTAGGTATTGGATTATTGCATCTTCAATTTCACCATATATTGCTCGTGGACCACGATAACCATGCTCTTTTGCTTTACGATAGTGTTCTTCGTTATTCTCAGATTTTATCTCAAAAATCCTCTCGCTTGGTTTCTTGTGGCTTGTGTCATAACACTTTTCAGAGTTTGCAACTTTCAACTCTGCTCCTAGTCCTACTTTAAACCCGTCATCAAACCCGTCCTCGTAACCTTGTTCGTATGTTTTGTTCATAGTTATTCTTTATTTACCTTTTACTAGCAATAGCACCAAGCACTCTTCCGAAGTATTTATAACCGAAAGCTCTTATACCATAATCAGAAAACCAAAGGTCTTCGTTTGTAGTCTCTTCTCCGAAGGCTTGATGCGTGTTCCAAATAAAATACTTCTCTTTACCAATCTTTATTCGGATTTCTGTCATTCCATATTTTCTTAATATCTGCATAAAGCTTTTATATTCTTTAGTACTTGTTCTCGGCAAGCGTTGAAACCATACATACTAGCAAAACTGTTTTCCCCTCCTTCTGGTGGTGGGCAACCATTTATTCTAGGTACTATCCCGATAAGCTCTTCCTTGAACCTCTTCCTTTCTTCTGTTCTGGCTTGGTCTAGTTTCTCGGACTTATCATCAAACTCCTCTAGTATTTTTTCATTGGTCATACGCTTTTTCTTACATAAGTTACACCATTTACCGTTATCTCTTGAATCTCTAGAGTCAAAGGTTCTAAGGGACTAAGTTCAAGGTTCTGAGAGTTGCGAACGCCGAGGAAACGGCAGTTGTCGAACCAGGAATCACTGAACCAATAGAGGTCGAGCTTACGCCCGCCGATGCGTCTCCACATTCCAATGACACGACGATTCAGGACGACCTTGGCGACCGAGCCGAGAGCAATAACTATGTCTTCACCATTCCAATCGTAATCCAGTAACTCATATAAGTTAGCAGGAGAGTAGCCTTCTTCTTCTATTTCTTCGATAGCATAGTCGGAAGATAC
>Ga0163144_10003594_pt1 | contig 35291 bp, 24 predicted proteins | sample OliLak19BULKMAT1_FD_123175 | JGI IMG/M metagenome (GOLD analysis project Ga0163144, IMG submission 123175) | Freshwater microbial mat bacterial communities from Lake Vanda, McMurdo Dry Valleys, Antarctica - Oligotrophic Lake LV.19.BULKMAT1 | ecosystem: Environmental > Aquatic > Freshwater >...
AAGCGCACAACGCCGACGCCACGCCGCTGGTCTGGACCGCCAAAGTTGAAGATATTCTCGCCAAGGTGCGGCGCGCAAGAGCCACACTCGATATGTCGCGGCATCAATGAAGCACTACACTAGATTCCAACATATTCGTCGAAAAGGATTGAATGTCACCGGCCCCCTTGGTAGGTTGTTGGTCGCGCGCCAAGTTGTTGGGCGAAGCACCTGCGGGAAAGGGAACGATGAAGGTAGTTGCAGTCATTTGTCTTGCATGCGTTTTCCCATGGCAGCCTGCCATGGCGGGTCCTGTGTTTTCGAGTCGCCAGATCACCGGCACCACGGAATGGGTCGCGAGCATTCCGGGCGAGAAGGGGAGCCTGATCACCGGTGGGAGTGGCTCTTCGTCGTACCTCACCCCGCTGACGGCCGGCGGTCAGACGGGCGGTGGCATCCTCGGGGTCGCTTCACTCACAGCGGTCGCGAGCGCGGTCATCAGCGAAAGCCTGTTGCCGGGTCAAACGACGGTCACGTATCAGTTCCATAGTGAGGCGTCATTCAAGCCGGACATGTACGTCGGCTCGATCAGCTGCGCTGTCATCGCCAATATCTTCCTTGACATCGAGGCCGAGTCAGAGTTTGCCGTGTCACAAACCGGGGACATTGGCGGAACTTTCTCCATTTCCGGGACATCAGGACCAATCACTGGGAACGTCCTCGCGCCTGGGACCTATCGCCTCACCCATAACTTTGGTGCGGGCGCGGGGACTACATCCGGTCGGGAACTCAGTCAGGTGCAGGATGGAGTCGTGACGCTCCTGTTGTTTCCTCCCGGCACCATTGTCCCTCTACCGGCCGCCGCCAGCCTCGCCCTCGCGGGCATCGGCCTCATCGGCCTTCCGCGTCAACGCCGCGCCCGCAAGTTGGGACAGCGGTCGGCCATCCGCTAAAAAAGCACTTCACATAAGATCGGAGTTCTTCCGTGAACCGCACCCTCATCGCTTCTCTTCTCGTGCTCGCCGCCGCGGCCCCGGCCTCGGCCGATCTTGTCTTCGGCTCGGGCTCATCCGCGGTGGGCGTTACCACCGGAACGGCCACCCCGGTTGCCGGCGGCACGCCGATTGAGCTCTTCGTTTCAGATGGGGGGACGTTTGCCGCGACCACGGGCAGTGGTCACACCGGCGGGGGCATTCTTGGTGTTGACGGCATGTCGCTCTCGGGCGACTTTGACGCCCTCATCACCAACGGCCTGCTCCCGGGGGACTCGCAACTTGTGTATCACGCCATTGGCGAAGCGGTGTTCGACACGGCCAACTACACCGGGAACATCGACAACTTCTTCCCCGTCAAGATGGCCATCCAAACGCCCCAGGACATGGCGTTCAGCATCAGCCAATCCGGCTCCTTCGGCACCGGGAGCGTGGTGCTGCGCCGGCTCGATGGCGGCGACATGACATCGGAGATCGCGCAGGGGCTGCTGTTCGGGACCATTGAGTACGAAGTTTTCCACGACTTCAGACTCAGCGCGGGCAACGACTTTGGGTACAGCCCCTCTGAGCAATATGAAGGCACATGGACGCTTAGCCTTGCCCTGACGGGGGGCACCGCCGTCCCGCTCCCGGTCTCGGCTGGTCTGGCGCTTCCGGCCTTGGCCGGGCTGGCCGCCGTGCGCCGGCGGCCCCGCGTCTGAGCCGTCGTCCTTAGACTTGGACATGCAATCCAAACGCCTTGGCTTACCCACGATCACGACGGTGCTCATTGGCGCCCTCCTCGTGGGGGTGCCGCCGGCTGGAATCGCCCTGGCTCAGACCCAAGCCGCGCCATCTCAACCGACCCTTTCGGGAGCGGCCACAGCGCGAATCGCTGAACTTCGCAAGCAGGTGGGGCCGCTTCGCAACCAGGGTGATTACGCGGCGGCCCTCAAGATCGCCGAGGAGATACTCGCGATTCGCGCCGCCGAGCAGGCCGCCGATTGGTGGCAGGTCGCCGATACCCGCCGCATGGTGGAGATGATCCGGGCCTATGCGCAGCTCCCCGCCGACCAGCAGGCCAGTCTCGCCGAGGCTGATCGTCTCCAGGCCGAACTGGGCAAGTACTTCACCTCGGGCGAGTACAGCGCGGCGGCCGATGTCGTCCGTCGCCAACTTGAACTGCGCCGCCCCATCCTGGGTGGCACGCACATCGAAGTCGGGAACAGTCTCAACAACCTCGCGCTCATGCTCTACGAGCAGGGCGACTACGGCGCGGCCGAGCCGATGTACGCAGAGGCCCGCGCCGTCCTGGAGCCGATCGTGGGGCGCAGGCACCCGTCGATGGCCCAGGTCCTTAATAACCTCGCGCTCCTGCGTTACATGCGGGGCGACTACGCGGCCGCACTCCCGCTGTACGAGGAGGCCCTTGCCACGCGGGAGGCGCTGCTCGCGGAGAATGACCCCAACGTGGGCCAGTCGCTCAACGGGTACGCGGCGTGTCTCGAGGGCATGGAGGAGTATGAACGCTCGCACGCTGTGTATGAGCGTTCACTGGCGCTCCGCAAGCGGGTCCTTGAACCCGACCACGAAGACATCGCCAAGAGTATGAACAATCTGGGCGGCATCCTGATGAAGATGGGCCGCCCGGCCGAGGCCGAGCCGCTGTTTTCCGAGGCCCTCGCGATGCGTCGCCGCAGGCTGGGTGACGATCACCCCGATGTAGCCTGGAGCCTGACGACACTGGGGGACCTGCAGAACGGCCGGGGGGACCATGCCGCGGCGGAGAAGTCGTACCTCGAAGCCCTGGGCATCCGCGAGAAGGCGCTGGGAACGCGCCACACGTATTACGCACAGAGCCTCTCCGCCTTGGCCAGTGTGGAAGCGGCGCAGGGCCGGGGCAAGCAGGCCGTGGCCCACTTCCGGGAGGCGGTGGGCACTCTGGAAACCCAGCGCACCAGTGTTTTGGGCGATGAACGAGCCCGCGCCAGTTATTCAGGTCGGCTTGGGCTCTCGGCCCTTGGCTGCGAGGTAGCCGCGCTGCTTGTCGAACAAGGCCATCCGGAGGAAGCCCTCACGATGCTGGAGCGCACGCGCGGGCGCGCCCTGCTGGACCTGCTGGCCCGCAGCGACCGCGATCTGGCCGCGCAGGCGAGGGCGTCGGGGGATGCGGCCCTGGGCGCGAAGCTCGATGAGGCGGTGGCCGGCGAGAACGCGGCCCAGAACGCGCTCGCTGAGGCCGAGTCCGCGCTTGCCCAGGCCGGGCAGCAGGGCGACCTCGAAGCCGCTGCCAGGCAATCCCTGATCGTTGAGCGGACCGCATCGCTCGCCAAGCGTCGTCAGGAAGCGGCGGACACCGAAGCCGCGGTCATCACGCTGCTGCGGTCGGTCTTTCCCGATGCCCGCCCGCTGGATGCGTTGCAGATTCGTGCCGGGCTCCATGAGGGAGAGGTGGCGCTCTCGTATGCATGGAGTGACACCAGGGTTGTGCTTATCACGATCCCGCGCAAGGGCGAGGGGAGCCTGGACGCCGCGGTGCTTGCCACGGGGCCGGAGGCCGTGAAGGCGCTGGGCGACCAGGCCGCCGCGGCCCGCGCCTGGCTCGTTGGCGAAACAACCGGTGGCGCCTCGCCGCTTGCAGCGCTCGGCGCGGCCCTTGTCCCGGACGTGATGAGGCCGCAGGTCGGCGCGGCCAAGCGGCTTGTGATCCTGCCCGATGGCCCGTTGAACGACATCCCCTTCGAGCCGTTGCTTGTGGATGTTGGCCCGCCCCGCCCCATGGCATACGCGGCGTCCGGCACCGCCTACATCAACCGGCTGGAAGCGCAGGCGTCTCAGCCCGCCGAGCGGGCAACGGTGCGGGCGGTTGTGCTTGCGGATGCGGTCTTTTCGCGTGGGCGGCCCGAACCGGCGGGGGCTCCGCCGAGCACGGAGGCTCACAGCGCCGGGCAGATCGCCGCGATCGATCAGGTGCGTCTCTTTGGCGGGTCACTGAGCCCGCTGCCGGCTACGCGAGCGGAGGCCGCGCATATTCAGCGTTCGATCGTGCAGGCGGGCGGGGTTGCCACGCTGCTCACGGGCGAGGGCGCGACGCTGGAGGCGCTCACCGGCGCCTCGGGAGGCGCGGACTATCTGCACCTGGCCACACACGGGCTGATGGGATCCGCCGAACGGCCGTACGACGCGTGCCTGGCGCTCACCCAGCCGCGCGAGCCCAACCCGCACGATGTGGGGTTTCTGCGGCTTGAAGACCTGACCCGCTCATGGCGCGGCCGGCTGAGCGCCTGTGAACTGGTGGTGCTCAGCGCGTGCGATACCCAGAGCGGGGTCAAGCGCGGCGACAGCGTGATGGCCCTGCCCTGGGGTTTCTTTTACGCGGGCGCGCCAACGGTCATTGCAAGCCTTTGGAAGGTGGATGACACGGCGACCAGCCTGCTCATGGGCCGCCTGTACGAGAACCTTCTGGGTTCGTTCGATGAGTCCCGCACCGTTGGTGGGCAGGAATACCAGGCGCGTGCGCGGATCCCCAAGGCCGAAGCTCTGCTCGAAGCCAAGATGTGGCTGCGAACGCTCACGGCTCCTCAGATTGATGCGCTGCGATTAGAGGCGAAACTGGCGACTTCCGGCGGAACCCGGGGCGGGCCGCGCGACCGGACCATCGTTCCCGGCGCGGGCGGGGCGAGCGAGCATCCCTACGACCATCCCTATTACTGGGGGGCGTTTGTGCTGATCGGCAGCCCGAGGTAGCCCTCAGCGAACGGTAACAGTCACGCCCACGCCGGGCGCCAGGCCGCCCGCGCCGGCGGTCACGACCTCGGAAACCGCGAAGTCGCCGATGACTTCGATGAGGCCTTCTTCGCGCACGCCCAACTGCACCCGGTGCTCGACCGCCTTGCCGTCCTTTACGCTGAAGACTTTCTGCACGCCCGCGAAGGTGACCACGGCATTCACGGGCACGAACGGGACGCTTTCTTCAACGCGCGTGACCACGCTGCCGCGCGCGAAGGCGCCAGGCTTGAGGCGCCCGTCCGTGTTGGGCACGTGGACCTCGATGTTGAACATCCGGTTGCTTCGATCAATCTGTGGAGAGACGCGGGCGACCTTGCCAAAGACCGGGTCGGCGTAGGCCTCAACCCAGACCCGGGCTTCCTGCCCGATCTGGAGCTGCCCCGCGTACCGCTCGGGTACATCGGCGCGGAACTTGATGAGGCCAGAGGCCACCAGGCGGAACATCTGTGTGCCGGCGTTCACGTACTCGCCAAGCGAGACCAGCCGCTCGGCCACCACGTACGACGGGCCCTGCTCGCCCTGTGAGCCGGGCGTGCGGACGGCGGTATCAGCCAGACGCTGCTCGGCGATCGCGACGGCCGCGGCGGAGGTCCGCGCTTCCGCGATGAAAGCCCGGACATTGAGCAGTTCCACCTCGGCGTTCCTTGCCGCGACTTCCCAGGTCGTGCGGACATCGGCGTTGTCCTGCTCGGAAATGACGGGAGGGGCTTGCTCAAAGAGTTGTCGTGCCCGCTGGTATCGCGACTGGGCGTTGTCCGCTTCGGCCCGTGCCCGCTGGACGGTGGGGAGTTGTTCGATGTCGAGTTCGTCGCCGGGGACTTCATTGAGGCCGACCTTGGCGAGTGAAGCGGCCAGCGAGGCCTTGCGCTCGCGCAGCGTCAGTTCGTAATCGGTGGGCTCGATCTGGGCCAGGGTGCCGCCGCGCTGCACCGGGTCGCCCACATCTTTCAGGACCTGGGAGACGCGCCCGCTGAGCTTGGAGGAGATCACGGTCTCTTCTTCGCCATGGAGTGTGCCGGTGACATCGATCGCCCGATTGACGGGCCGGCGCTGGACCAGCGCCAGTTCCACCATGACCGGGGCGGCCGGCGGCGCGGTGGGCGCGGCATTGCCCTTCTGATCACAGCCCACGGGGCCGGCGCCGGCAAGTACCGCGAGTGAGAAGAGGCTGATCTTGAGGGCGGGCAGCCACATACAGGGCGACTCCTCCGCCCGGGCGGCTTCCCGGCGGGTGTTGCGGTGCAATACTGACGGGTCAGTCTAGAAGTGCGGGGGCCCCCGCGGAGAACCACCTTGCAGAAGCTCGCAGAAGTCTGCATCCGCCGCCCCATCTTTGCCGCCATGTTGATCCTGGCGCTGGTCGTGGTGGGGGGCGCGGCGTACACCCGCCTGGGAGTCGATCGCCTGCCATCGGTGGACCTGCCGACGGTGAGTGTCCGCACCAGCCTGCCCGGGGCCTCCCCCGAGGAGGTTGAGACGGAGGTCTCGCAGCGGATCGAGGAGGTGGTGAACACCGTCGAGGGGATTGACGAACTTCGGTCTATTTCGGCCCAGGGTCAGTCGATTGTCATCGCCACGTTCCGGCTGGACAGGGATATCGATGCGGCGGCCCAGGATGTGCGCGACCGCGTCGCTACGGTGGTCCGCAGACTCCCGGAGGATGCGCAGCCGCCGGTGGTCTCCAAGTTCGACAACGACTCCACGCCGGTCCTGACGCTGGCGCTGTCGGGCGAGCTTTCCATTCGTGAGCTGACGGAGCTCGCCGACAAGGTCGTCAAGCCGCAACTGGAGCGGTCGGCGGGGGTGGGCGAGGTGGCCCTCAGCGGCGATCTGGAGCGGACGGTCAATGTGCTGGTGGACGCCGACCGCCTGGCGGCGCTGGGCATCCCCATCACGTCGGTGCGCGACGCCATCACGCGTCAGAACTCGGATGTGCCCGGGGGGAACCTGACCGGCGCGACGCAGGAGCAGGTGCTGCGCACGATGGGGCGTATCACGCGGGCCGAGGACTTCGGCGACGTGGTGATCGCGGTTGTGGGCGGGTCGCCCGTCCGCATCAAGGATGTCGGGCAGGTGGAGGACGGCACGCGCGAGCAGCGCTCCTCAGCGCGCCTCAATGGTGAGCCCGCGGTCTCGCTCCAGATCCGGCGGCAGTCGGGGGCGAACAGCGTGGCGGTGATCGAGGCGGTCAAGGCGCAGCTCGCGGTCCTGCTGCCGCAACTGCCCGCGGGTGTCCGGCTGGAGATCATCCGCGACCAGTCGGAGTACATCTACGCCGCGCTGCACGAGATCAACACGCACCTGGTGCTGGGGTCGATCCTCGCGTGCCTGGTGGTGCTGGCGTTCATGCGGTCGTGGCGGTCGACGATCATCGCGGGGGTGGCGATCCCCACGTCGATCATCGCAACGTTTGCGGCAATGTGGGCGCTGGGGTTCACGCTCAACAGCGTGACGATGCTGGCGCTGGTGCTGATGGTGGGCATCGTGATCGACGATGCGATCGTGGTGCTGGAGAACATCTACCGGCTGGTGGAAGAGAAGAGGCTGGAGCCCATGGAAGCGGCCCGCAAGGGGACGGCGGAGATCGGCGTTGCGGTGCTGGCCACGACGCTCTCGCTGGTGGTCATCTTCGTGCCGGTCTCGTTCATGTCGTCGATCTCGGGGCGGTTCCTCTACCAGTTCGGGCTGACGGCGGCCGTCGCGGTGCTCGTCAGCCTGCTGGTCTCGTTCACGCTGACTCCGATGCTCTGTGCAAGGATGCTCAAGGGCGGCGCCGGGCCCGGTGTGCACGGGGCGGCCTCGCGCGGCGGCTTTTACGCGTACATCGACCGCTTCTACTCGTGGCTGCTGGCGCTGTCGCTGCGGTTCCGGTTCGTCACGGCGGCGATCGGCGCGCTGGTGATCCTGACGTCGATCCCTCTCTACGGCGTGTTGAAGCAGGACTACTTGCCCAGCGACGTGGATGAGGCCGAGTTCTCGGTCAACGTGAGCGGACCGGAGGGGATCAGCTTCGCGGCGTTTGATGACGCTGTGCGCGCTGTCGAGCGGGATGTTGCGGCGCACCCCGCGGTGCGGACAACGCTCTCGTCGGTGGGGGGGTCGTTCCTCGGGCAGGTCAACCGCGGGGACATCTATGTCCGCATCGCGCCGCACGGCGAGCGGTACCTCTCGATCGGGCGGTTCTTCCGGGCCCTGCTGCGGGGTGAGCCGGGGTCGGCCTTCCGCGGCAACTACACCCAGCGGGACGTGATCCAGGAGCTGCGGCGGTCGTTCCGAAAGTACGGCAGCCTGCGCATCTCGGCCCGCAACTTCCCCGCGTTCAATATCAGCGGGGGCAACTTCGACATCGACATTGCCATCCGCGGGCCGGAGATGGAGAGGCTGGCCGAGTTCACCGAGGCGCTGCGCGCGCGCGCGGGCGCGGTGGGCGGCATTCTCGATGCGGACACGACGCTGAAGTTGGATACGCCCGAGTTGCGCGTGCAGATCGATCGCGAGCGGGCGGCGGACCTGGGCGTCTCGCCGCGGGACATCGGGACGGCGCTGCGGCTGCTGGTGGGTGGTGATGAGGAGGTTTCGCGGTTTCGCGATCCCTTGACCAGCGAGGACTACGACGTGCAACTGCGGCTGTTGGAGAAGGACCGGTCTGACCCGTCGGTCCTGCCGCGACTGTTGATACCCGGGGGTGCCGGAGTGCAGCGGTTGGTGGAGTTGCGGAGCATCGCCACGCTGGAACCGGCCAGGACGGCGGCGCGGATCGATCGGCTCGACCGCCAGCGGGCGGCAAACCTCCGGGGCAGCGTCGCGCCCGGGTTTGCGCTCGCAGACCGGCTGGATGCGATGCGGGCCGAAATCGGCAGGCTCGGCATGCCCGCGGCGTATTCCTACCGCGTGCTCGGCAAGGGGCGGGAACTGGAGCGGACCTTCAGCGAGTTCCTGTGGGCGTTTGCGCTGTCGGTGGTGTTCATGTACATGATCCTGGCGTCGAACTATGAAAGCCTGGTCCATCCGTTCACCATCCTGCTGTCCTTGCCGCTGGCGATTCCCTTTGCGTTCCTTTCGCTGTGGCTGGCGGGGGGCTCGCTGAACCTGTACTCGGCGCTGGGGGTCCTGGTCCTGTTTGGAGTCGTCAAGAAGAACGCGATTCTTCAGATCGACCACATGAACCAGTTGCGGGCGGCGGGCATGGCGCGTCAGGAAGCGATCATGCAGGGCACGCGCGACCGTCTAAGGCCGATCCTGATGACGACGCTGGCGCTGGTGGGCGGCATGCTCCCGCTGGCGGTGGGCACGGGCCCCGGCGCGGAGGAGAGACGGGCGGTCGCGATGGTGGTGATCGGCGGGCAAACGCTCTCGCTGCTGCTGACGCTGATCGTGACGCCGGTGGTGTACTCGATCTTTGATGATGTGCGGTCGCTGGTGGTGCGGCCTCACGCCAGGCCTGTTGGAGAGGTTGCATCACCGGCGCTCACGGAGGCGGCGCAGCCGCCTGGCTAGACTTTCACCCACCGGTGGGGTGGCAGAGTGGTCGAATGCGCCGGTCTTGAAAACCGGTATACCCGTTAGGGTATCTCGGGTTCGAATCCCGACCCCACCGCTTGTACGAAGTACCGGGCCTGGCTCTTTGGCCGATGCGCCTGCCGGGGCGGTCCATGTCCGATACTGTTCCCACCTATGCCTACGCCCCACCCCCTTCGCTCCCCTGATGCCGCGCCTCCCGGGGGGGCTGCGCCGCAAGCCGGCGCCAACCAGGGTCACGGCTCCACCGTCAAAGAGACGTTCATCTCCATCGTGATCGCGTTCGCCCTCGCCTTTGTCTTCCGTGGGTTTGTGATCGAAGCCTTTCTCATTCCCACGGGCTCAATGGCACCCACGCTGATGGGGGCGCACATGCGGTTCAACAGCCCCCAGTCCGGGTATGACTGGGCGGTGGCCCCGTGGTTCAACTACCCGGGCACACAGACCCCCATGCCGCTGCAGGGCGGCCAGCAACTGGAACGCGGCCAGCGATTCATGGGCCCGGACCCCAGCGGCCCGGTGGTGGTGCACGACCCGATGACCAACGCAGAGTTGCGGCGCGTGTCCGAGCCGCGCCGCTGGGGCGACCGCATCTTCGTGATGAAGTACCTGTACTCCATCTACGACCCGCAGCGGTACGACGTGGTGGTCTTCAAGAACCCGCGCGACCCCACGGTGAACTACATCAAGCGGCTGGTCGGGCTGCCGGGCGAGCAGGTGGCGCTGATCGACGGCGACATCTTTGCGCGGACCGTTCAGACCGGGGATGAAAACGTGACGAACCCGTGGGCGCTGCCTGGCTGGAAGGCGGCCCGCAAGCCCGAGCGGGCGCAGTTGGCGATGTGGCAGGAGGTCTTTGACAGCCGGTTCACGCCGCTCTCCGCGATGCGTGATGGGAGCCGCTGGTTTACGTCGCCCTGGGTCGCCGGCTCACAGGAAGGTGAATGGCAGATTGAGGACCGGCGCGACTATGGTTACTCAGGCGGCGCTCCGACCACGCTGCGGTGGAATGACGCCTTCCCGATCCTGGATTCGTATGCCTACAACGAGCCGCCGCCGCGCCAGGGCGGCGGTCCCAACGGCCAGTACCCCGTGAGCGACCTGCGCATTTCGATGGGCGTTCGCCCGCGGGGTGAGGGCCTGACTGTTTCCGCCGTGGTTGAGGCCCGCCGGCACGAGTTTCGCGCCCGGGTCATCCCGGGGGGCGGCGACCAGTCGACGGCAATCCTCGAGATGCGCCCGACCCCTGTGCAGGCCGGTGCGGACGCGGCCCAGGCACCATGGACGGAGCTTTCATCCGTCAACTTCAAGGGCGGATTCGCGGCCGGAAGAGCGACAAACATCGAACTCTGGCACGCCGACCAGTCACTGAGGCTGTATGTCGACGACAGGCTCGTCGCTTCCGCCGAGTACGACTGGACGCCGGATGAGCGGCTGCGCTACGCCCTGGGCATGACGCTCGACGAGGTCGCCGCGAATGACGCGGCCCTCATATTCGAGCAGCACTATTCAAGGCCGGGTGTACGGGTTGAGTTTTCCGGCGGACCGTTCACGCTCTACCGGGTCGCCCTCGCCCGTGATATCCACTACCGCGCCGACACCTACCACGACTACAACGACTATGTGATCGCCGGGGAGCGGATGCTGCACTCAAGACGTGGGCAACCCGCGCACGGCACCCACCCCAAGAGCACGGTGATCCTCAACCAGGACCAGTTCTTTGTCTGCGGCGACAACAGCCCGCAGAGCCTGGATGCCCGCCTGTGGGACGTTCCCAATCCCTGGGTTGCGGAAATGGATCGGACCACGGGGGTCGTCAACCGGGACCTGTTGATCGGAAAGGCATTCTTTGTCTACTTCCCGGCGCCGTACCGCAACCACGGGGTGCCGGTGCCGGACTTCGGGTCGATGCGATTCATATGGTGATGGTGGCGGCCGCTTGTGAGCGGCTACGGTGCGGCGGTCAGGGCCTTGCCGACCTCGCTGAGCGGGAGGGGTCCGACCTGCTCGCCGGTAGCAAAGTCCTTGATCAGCGCCGTGGTGGCCGAGTCGATGATGACGGCGGTTTTGGCGCGAATGTCGGAAGCATCCTTGAGGAGTTTTCCGACGTTCTTGGTCGCTTTGTACGAGTGGCGGGCGTGCAGGCCGGCGGCCCGCAGGGCCGCGACCAGCGGCCGCACCTGGGCATCCGCCTCGGGCTCTCCGGTTGAGAGCACAAAGACATCGGGGCGCAACCCCGCCTTTTCCATCAGGGCCGCATCGCTTGGCATCAGGCCCTTGTCAGCAAGCACCAGGGCCAGCACGACGTCGCCCATGCCAAAGCCCACGGCGGGAGTGGGGGGGCCGCCGAAGAGCTCGATCAGGTGGTCGTAGCGACCACCGCCGGCGATGGCCCGCTCCTTGCCCCCCGCCTCGTGCACCTCGAAGACCATGCCCGTGTAGTACGCGAGGCCACGCACGATCGAGAGGTCAAAGTCGATCCAGTCGATGATCCCCGCGGCCACAAGCTGGTGGGCCAATGGGGTGACGGCCTGCGAGAAGAAGGTCATGTCGATGACCGAGTCGGCGGGCGCTCCGCCGGGGCCCCGTTCGTCAACGGTGATTCGGATGATCCCCTTCTCAAAGACCTCGGCCTGCTCAGGAGAGAACCCGAACTGGGCAAGGCCGGTGGCGAAGGCGCCGGTGGGGAGCTTGGCTTTCTGGTCCAGGAGCGTCATCAGTTCGGCGTGCCGAGGCGCGGGCAAGCCGCGGCTCTCGAGCCACTGGGCCAGGGCCGAGCGGTGATTGACCTTGATGCGTACATCGTTGGCGGTCAGGCCGACGGCTTGGAGCATGGAGACGCAGGTGGCGATGACCTCGGCGTCGGCCCCGGGAGAGTCATCCCCAAGCAGGTCTACGTTCCACTGGAGGAACTCGCGGAGGCGGCCCCGCTGGGGCCGCTCGGCACGGAAGAATGGCCCGGCCATGAACCACTTGGTGGGGCGGGGGAGGGAGTTGGCCTTGGTGGCGTACATCCGGGCGAGGGTGGGGGTGAACTCCGGGCGCAGGGCGTAGGCCTTCTCGCCGCCCTCTCTCATGAATGAGAACAACTCAGAGACGATGGCCTCGCCGCTCTTGACGGTGTAGAGGTCCAGATGCTCGAAGATCGGGCCGTCGATTTCATCGAACCCGTGCCGGATCGAGGCGGAGCGCCAGGACTCCATGATGAAGCGGCGACGGGCGGCGTCGATGGGGTACAAGTCTCGGGTGCCCTTGGGGGCCTGGAATGCGTGCAGCGGCGCGGCCATAGGCGGCAAGGGTAGCGGGGCCGTTCAGCGCGTGCGGCAAGCTCCGCGAGGCGATGCTACCCAGTGGGCCAAAAGAGAAAAAACCCGCCGGTTGGGCGGGTCTTGGTGGACGAAGTGAAGGGATTCTTAGCGGCGACGACGAACCGCCGCAAGCCCTGCAAGGCCGAGCAGGCTGAGACCTGCCGGTGCCGGGACGTTATTCACGAATGACTCGCTGCCGCCGTTGGAAAAGCCCTGGACGTGAAGCCCAGTGCGGAGTCTGCCGTCTGCGAGTTCGGCGTAAACATCGGCGATGGTCTGGCCGCTCTGGAGGGTGAAGATGATCTTCAACCACTCGCCCGGGTTAACGCCGTTGGGCTGAGCTGGGGGGTTCGCGTCGGCAGAGAAGCCAGCGGTGATCTGGAAGGGTGGGCTGGCGTTGTTGGCGCCCGGAAGGTTGGGAGGGGCAGCATTCTGCGCGAAGTCAACTCCTGCCCCATCAATCACGGTGGCCAACTGCAAGAGCGAGCCATCGTCGAAGTACACGTCCGTGATCGACATCGGCGTGGTGCCAATGTTCTCGAACAAGAACTCGGCATCGGCACCGACCGGGCTGACGGTCATCCGGAGTTGGGCAACACCCGCCGTGACATTGGCGAATGAGTTGCTGGTGATGCCGTAAAAATCGTATTGGACGGATGCGCTCGCCGCGGTCGCACAAACGGCCACCGCGCTGGCGACCACGATAGCCCTGGTGAAGTTCTTCAATGCTCTCTCCTTCAACTGGAAACGGAGGCTTCCCGCTGCTCCTACACAGCCGAAAACCACCAGAAGGTCTCTCGCCTTCTTGGGGGTACTGTACAACAAAGCCGACCGGCAGTGCAATCTTTATTTTAGAAAATCAAGGATAAATCCGAAGCGGGGCATCGGTATTTTCGATAAATGTTAGGTATTTGGATGAGTTTTGGAAGAAGACTGTCTGACCTGTGGCGATCTGGCTGGCCAGGTCTGATAGCCAGGGGCGCGGTGAGGTAGACTTTGGAGCGGGGGCGTCGGATGCCAGCGCCTCATGTGGACATTGCGCTCGCGGGGCCGGTTTCGAACCCTCGGCGGGCTCTGCTACCATGCCACCCCTATGCCCTCAATAACGATCAACGGTCGCCGGTGCGACTTTTCGCCCGGACAAACGATCCTCCAGATCGCCAACGCGAACGGCCTGGAGATTCCGCAATACTGCTACCACGACGGCCTCTCCATCGTGGCGTCGTGCCGCATCTGCCTGTGCGAGGCGCACGCGCCCAACCCGAAGTCGGGCCAACTCGAGCCGTTCATGGGCGGGAAGTTACTGCCCAGTTGCCAGCAGACCGCCTCCGATGGGATGGTCGTGTATACGAACAGCCCGAAGGCCGTCGCGAACCAGAAGGCGGTGATGGAGTACCTGCTCATCAACCACCCGCTGGATTGCCCCGTGTGCGACCAGTCGGGCGAGTGCTTCCTGCAGGACTACTCCTACCAGTACGGGAGGGGGGTCAGCCGCTTTGAGGAGCAGAAGGTCAAGCAACCCAAGAAGGACCTGGGCACCCACGTGTACCTGTACGCCGACCGCTGCATCATGTGCACGCGGTGCGTGCGCTTTACGCGCGAGGTCACCAGAACGGGCGAACTGATGGTGCAGGGGCGGGGCAACAAGGAAGAGATCGACATCTTCCCCGGGATCCCCATCGACAACGAGCTCTCGGCGAACGTGATCGACCTCTGCCCGGTGGGGGCCCTCCTGGACAAGGACTTCCTCTTCACCCAGCGCGTCTGGTTCCTGAAGGAGACGCCCTCCATCGACCCGCTGACGGCGAGCGGCGACAACATCACCATCCACCACAACGAGGGCAAGGTCTACCGGATCAAGCCGCGGGTCAACCCCCTTGTGAACAAGTGGTGGATCACCGATGAGGTCCGCTACGGCTGGAAGTTTGTGCACAGTGAGCACCGCCTGCGCAGCCCGTTGCGCAAGCAGTACGGGGTGGCGGTGGAGTGTGACTATTCGCGGGCGTATGACGACACTGTGGACGGAATCCGGGCGGCGCTCCACCAGGGCAAGCGCCTCGCGGTCATGGTCAGCCCCATGCTCGTGTGCGAAGAGGCCTACCTGCTCGGCACGCTGGCCCGAACCCTTGACCCGCAGGCTGTCCTGGCCGTCGGCCCGGTCCCGGTTCAGGGCGAAGACAAGACGTTCCCTCCCGGTGATCCCAAGGGCTTCAAGATGTACGCCGAGAAGGCCCCCAACGCCCGGGGCGTTCGGCGCGTGCTCGCGGCCATCGTTGGCGAGGGGAACGTCCAGGGCTACGAACAGCTGCTCAAGTCCCTGGGCGGTGGCACCGGCCGCAGCGATATCGGCGCCGTCGTGCTCACTGGAAACTACCCGAGTACGTGGGGGACCGACGACTTCCTGCGGGCCTTGTCGGGCAAGTTTGTCGTCCTGCTCGATACGCTTTCGAGCGGTCTTTCCGACCGTGCGGACATTGTCCTCCCGGGGGCCACGTTTGCCGAGAAGGCCGGCAGTTTCGAGAGCGCCCGCGGCATGATCCAGGCCTTCGAGCAGGCGATCCCGGTTGCCGAGATGGCCAAGGTCGAGGGCCAGATTGCCCTTGACCTGTTCTCGGTCGTGCAGGGAAGCCCGGCGGTGGCGGACGGCGTCGCCGGGGTCGTCGTTCAATCGACGCTGGGCCAAGTAGCGGCGGCGACGCAGGTCGTCCGCCCCCGCGCGGTCATGTACAGCGCTGCCGATGTGAGGCGCGAGATGAGCGGCAAGCACGCTTCGCTCGCGGCGTTCGCGGCGGTGGCGTCGCCGGACCCGGCCCCGCAGCGCCAGCCCGACATGCCGATGCTCGACCTCTGAACATGTCGCGGGCCGCGCCGCCGGGGGCTAGGTTTGACCGAGATGCTGATCGTCATGGGCCTGGTTGTCCTCGTGGGGATTCCCTTCACGCTGTGGTGGTGGAAGCAGGCCGACAAGTGGGCCGATGCCGAGCACCGCCGTTTCAAGGTGAAGTCCGATAATCGCCCCCGAACTGTTGTCAAGACGGCGAAAGAACAGCCTCGTCAAGGGACTTGATCGGCCGGCGAGCAAATCCGCTTGCACACGATGTCGAATTCACTAGTGTATGGCCGGGGAAGCCCCGGAGAGACACGATGACACAGCAAACACTCATGGGCGCGATTGTCGCGGGCTGCGCAGCCCTGGGCGCGGCGAACGCGCCCGCGGCCATCATCGCCTCATGGAACTTCAACGATACCAACACGGTCGTTGACCAGGGCTCGGGCACGCTCACGACCACGGCTGTGGCGGGCTGGACAACGGGCACCGCGACGAACGCGCTGCTGGGCGTCCCCGCCGGCCAGGCCCTGAGCTTCAGCGGCACCGGCAACAACAACCGCTCGGTGGACATCTTGTTCACCACGCTGGGGTTTCAGGAAGCCGTTGTCACCCTCGCCTGGAAGCGCAACAACAACGGCTACAACAGCAACCAGATCTCCTACTCAACCGACGGGGCCACGTTCATCGACTTCGGCAGCCCGGTGAACCCGCAGATCAACACCTTCGGCGTGCAGACGCTCAGCTTTGCGAGTATTGCCGCGATCGACAACCAGGCCGCTGTGGTTGTGCGCATCAAGCTCAACGGGGCTTCAAACAACGGCGGAACCAATGCGATGGACAACATCAACATCGAGGCCAGACCCGTTCCCGCCCCCGGCGCGATCGTGCTGACCATGATGGGTGCGGGCCTGATGATGGCCCGCCGCCGCCGCTGATCGCGCGCGTTTCCCCGGCTCACTGGCGGCCATTGTCGGGCCGGGGGCATCGGCATGACCACCCCCCGACCAGCGAGCGTCGGCTCGCAGCCCGCCGTATCGTCTGAAGCGTGCCGCGCTACAAGCTCACCATCGCCTATGACGGCACCGACTTCTGCGGCTGGCAGAAGCAGGAACCCTTTGCCCCTGATGGCGCGGGGCTTGACGACTCGCCGCGCCCCGGCGAAGGCATCGAACTCAAGTTGCAGCCCCAGGGGATGGTCCTGCGGGAGGGCGAGGCCCGGCCGCGGGTGCTTATGCGCACCGTGCAAGAGGTGGTGGAGCGAGCGGTCCGCGAGATCGTGCGCGAACCGGTCAACCTGAAGGGCGCGAGCCGGACGGATTCGGGCGTCCACGCGCGGGGCCAGGTCGCGGCGTTTACGTGCTCTCCAGCGTCACCCGACTTGGTTCAGACGCTGGAACTTGGGGAGCCCCCCACAGTGGTGCCGGGAGCCTCCGCTGAACTGGCTGCGAATGAAGCCGACTCTCGGGGCCACGGAGGGTGGCCCATCGGCCGCGGCGTCGAGCGACTTCGCCAGGCCCTCAACGGACGGCTCCCGGAAGACGTCGTCGTCACGGCGTGCGAGGTTGCTCCGGATGACTTTGACCCGATCTCGCACTGCACAAGCAAGGGGTATTCCTACACCATCCACGCTTCGCGGGAACGGGCCCTGTGGGATCGGCGGTTTGTGCAGCAGGTCTGGGAGCCGCTGGATGTGGCGAAGATGCAGCAAGCCGCAGCGGGGTTCGTGGGCGAGCACGACTTCGCGGCCTTCGCGGCTGCGGGGCACGGGCGGCTCACGACGGTACGGACGATCTACGCGTGCGCGGTGACCGACCTTGGGGGCAGCCGGGTGCGCATTGATGTGAGCGGCAGCGGGTTTTTGTACAACATGGTGAGGATCATCGCGGGGACGCTGGTGGAAGTGGGGAGGGGGAAGATTGCGCGGGAGAGGATCGGGGAGATCATCGAAGGGAAGAACCGGCGGAATGCGGGGCCGACGCTGCCGGCGCAGGGGTTGTGCCTGGAGTGGATTCGGTATTGAATGATCGTGGGGCTGTGGGAGTCGTGCCTTGACCAGGCTTGGGCGAATCCCATGGACTCGCAAGTGGATGGAGCTGAGTGCAATGGCGGCAACTGTGCGCATGATGAAGCGATCGAGCAAGATCACTCTGGTTGCAGTCGTGCTCTCGTCAATCGCTTTGATCGCGGCGTTCTTCTCCTTCGACGGCCTCTGGCGTCTGATGGCGCTCACGTCCGGTCACAACGTCTTGAACCTGATGCCTCCATCGCAAGGGAGGCTTGACCGGACCAAGGCGAACGCCGCGATCATTATCGAAGCGTTAGAGGCATACCGCGGGAAGCGCGGGGAGTATCCGGCGTCACTGGACATGCTGGTGCCCGAGGTTCTGAGCCATCTCCCGGCACCGGAAGTTGGAATCAGGAACTGGGATTACCGCCGCCCGCACTACGATCGGTTCACCATCGACATCTTCATTGGTCCAACCTATGAGCACGAGTGGTGGGACCAGCCGCAGGGGGTTTGGCGTGGGGACCAGTAACGGCGATGATACGAGCGCACACTACTTTCGTACGCAAACTGTATAGACTACTACCATGGTGACCGACCTAGACATCCGACGACTGGCCGAACGGATTGCCGCTGCGTTTCACCCCGAGAAGATAGTCCTTTTCGGGTCTCGTGCGAGCAAGACCCATCGCGAGGACTCGGATGTTGATCTTCTGATCGTGCTTCGATACTCAGGCCGCCCGCTCAAGAAGGCTGTGGAGATCCTGGACGCGGCGGACCCCCGCTTCGCCGTTGACCTCATCCTCCGCACGCCCGAGGAAGTGGAGTGGCGGTATGAGCAGTTCGATCCCGTCATTCGCGAAGCCTTAGACCATGGAGTGGTGCTGTACGAGGCGGCGGCTTGAGTTCTGGTGCACAAAGTTGGCCGTTGCCACCCCCGGGTCGCGTCAGCCAGGTTGTGCGCGAGTGGCTGGACATCGCGTTGGGGGATGCCCGAACCGCTGAACGCGAGCTGGTAGCCGCTCCCGACCCCAACTACCGCGCCGTCTGCTTCCACGCTCAGCAGGCAATCGAGAAGGCCATGAAGGCGGCGCTGGCACATTCCGGAGTCACCGCACCCTACACCCACGACCTTGTGGTGCTCAGCGGCGCTCTGACCTCTATTCATGCGGCATGGAGCTGGTCCGCAAGCGAACTCCGTCAGTTGTCGCTTGGAGCTGTCGACTACCGATATCCTGGTCAGTTCGCAACGAAGTCGGAGGCGGAGGAAGCAGTTCTCATCTGCCGACGAGCTTGGGTTGTAATCGTTACGCTGCTGTAAAATGCGGTTCCCTGTGCGAATCCTCCACGTCTCAACCCGGCTCATCCTCGGCGGCTCTCAGGAGAACACCGTTCTCTCGTGCGAGGGGCAGGCCCGGCGCGGGCATGAGGTGCACCTTGCATTCGGCCCGATCTATGGGCCGGAGGGTTCGCTGCTGGAGCGGGCCGAAAAGTGTCGCGCGGCGGACGGGCGTGGAATCACGACCCACGTCGTGCCCCACATGGTCCGCGAGATCAACCCGTTGGCCGATGCACGCTGCTACGTCGAGCTTCGGCGCCTGATCGCCCGGCTCAAGCCCGACGTTGTGCACACGCACAGCAGCAAGGCGGGGATCCTGGGGCGGGCGGCGGCGTGGAAGGAGCGTGTCCCCGCCGTCATTCACACCATTCACGGCCCGCCCTTCCATCAGTATCAGTCCAAAGCACTCTTCAAGCTGTACGTTTTGTCCGAGCGCTTCGCCGCCAAACGCTGCCACAGGATTGTCAGCGTCGCCAATGCAATGACGCGCCAGTACCTCGCCGAAGGGATCGGCCGCCCTGAGCAGTACATCACCGTGCGCTCGGGCATGGAGGTGGAGCCGCTGCTGAACGCTCCGCCCGGGCACGACTGCGCCCATACCCGTGAACAGTTGGGCATCGCACCGACCGACTTCGTGATCGGGACAGTCGCGCGCCTGGCGGAGCTCAAGGGCCACGACGACCTGCTGGATGCGCTGGCTCCGGACCTTATCAAAAACTCCGGTTGGAAACTCCTCTGGGTCGGCGACGGCTGGTGGCGTGGGCGGCTGCTCGACAAGGCCCGCTCCATGGGCCTCACGGTTTCGGAGCTCGACCTCCACGCCTCACCGTCTGAACCTCCCACCGCCTCCGCATCTCAGATCATCCTCACCGGCCTGGTCCCTCCCGAGCGCATTCCCGACATGATCCGCGCGATGGATGTCCTCGCCCACCCCAGTTATCGCGAGGGGCTGCCGCGCACGGTGCCCCAGGCCTTGCTCTGCGGCGTGTGCCCGGTGGCGTACGACGTGGATGGCACGGGTGAAGTGTGCCGCGAGATGCAGACGGGAAGGCTGGTTCCGCCGGGGGATCGCACAGTGCTCCGGGAAGCGATCCAGTGGTGCTACGAGCATCCCGGCGAACGGGCAGCGATGGCGGCCCGCGGGCGGGATCAGTGTGCCGCGGTATTTTCGAGCGAATCCATGGTCACTGCGCTCGAGGCGGTCTACGCGGCCGCGCTTCCAAGTCTGAGGGACCTGGGACTCAGGACGTAGGACTTAGGACCCCGGACGTAGGACCTGGGACTCGGCATCTATCGCCATACCAACGCGCTCATAGTCGGCACGAGGGAGTTCCCGCCCGTCAGTTCCCCCGCGTCGTACTCTGCCGCGCCGCGGTTCACGATTACGATTACCCGCTTCCCGTTCAGTGTCCGCTCAAACGCGAACACATCGGGGTTTCCCGCCTCCAGGTGTTGCACGCTCCCGTACCGCAGCACGTCGCCAATCTCGGGGTCTTGGCGCAGGCGCATCCACCTTGCATATTCATCGCGAATGCGCGGCATCGCCACATCGTCGGGATTGTCGTTGGGCCCGGTATCCGGCCAGGGCAGGGGCTTGCGGCAGGTGGGGTCGTCCGCGCCCCACATCCCGTACTCATCGCCGTAGTAGACCATGGGTGATCCGAGGTACATCGCCTGGATCGCAACGCCCAGGAGCGAACGGGTGTACGTGTCCTCGGGCGGTCGGCCCCACTGGTAGCCGTCTTTCTCGACCGCGCCGTTCTGCACCTCGGCCCCTCGGTCGTACCCGCGCCCGGGGTTCCACAGCATGTTGACGAACCGCTCGGTGTCATGGCTGGCGAAGAGGTTCTGGAAGAGCAGGTTGGTCTGGGGCGGGTTCGCCAGTGACTTGGCCAGGCGTTCGGCGAGTTCATCGCTGCTGACGGCCGGTCTCTGGGCCGTTCCTTCGCTCAGCCAGTCCAGCACGGCAAACGCGAAGGGGTAGTGCATCTGAGTATCGAACGCGTCGCCCGTGAGTTGGTCGTACGCGGGGTCCCAGATCTCGGCGATAATCGCCGCGTCGGGGTTGATCGACTTGACGTGTGTCCGCCAGTCCTTCCAGAACCGTGCCCCGATGTCCGTCGCAACATCCAGCCGCCAGCCATCGATCCCATCGCTGGGGTCGCCATCGCCGTTGGGGTCCATCCAACGCTTTGTCACCGCGAAAATGTGTGACTTGATCGAGGGAGCGAGGTCGCCCTTTTCGGCGGTATTGCCCGCTGCATCGACCTGGCGAAACTTGGGGAGTGAGCCGTTGGGACGGTCCCAGGCCTTCCAAGCCGTGGGCTTACCGTCCTCTCCGAACTCAAAGTAGAACCAGTCGGCGTAGGGCGAGTCCTTCCCCTTCTCCATTACATGGCGGAATGCAAAGTGCTCCTTGCCGGTGTGGTTCCACACACCGTCGAGCACGACCCTGAGGCCCCGTTGGCGGCACGCGGGAAGGAACACATCGACAAAGTACCGATCCGCGGCCGTCCACTTCCATGTTGCAGGGTCCAGCGTTTCGGTAGGGTCGGGGTGCCACGCCGCGGGCTGGGGGCCGGCTTCGGCGGGGCGCGCCAGGCCTTCATCGATGTGACGGTGGTCGCTGGCATCGTACTTGTGGAGGCTGTGGGCCTCGAAGATGGGGTTGAGGTAGATCGCCGTGATGCCTAGGTCTTTGAGCTCATCGAGCTTCTCGGCAAGCCCTTGCAGGTCGCCGCCGTAGCGGCGCTCGTAGATCACGTGGTAGAGCGGGCCGCCGTTGCGCTCCGGGAGCGGGGCATCGGGAAGGAGGCGGTGTCGGGTGCGGTAGGCCTCCGCTTCACCGGGCTGCACTTCGTACCAGTTGCAGTTCCACTTGGCCAAGGTCGTCCCCGGCGTGCGAGGGTCGTTGGTGGGGTTGCCGTTGCGGAAGCGCTCGGGGAAAACCTGGTACCACGTGGCGCCCATGGCCCAGTCGGGAAGGACAAGGGTTGGCGAAATCAGAGCCGCGAACTCGCCGCTGGATTCGTCGCCGCTCGTGCTGTGACCGATGAACCGGTACTGGGCCCGAGGCATCCCCGTCTTGACCCGTGCGGTAAAGCGCTCGCCTGTCGCCGATGCCAGGCGGGCCATCGGGACCGTGAGCGTCGTCTCCTTCTCATCGTGTGTGACGGTGACGACCAGCGACACGCCGCTCACCCGGCCGCGCTCGGTGGTCGCGGCGATGTCCACCAGACCCAGCGCCGAAGAGATCGGGCGGAAGTCCGCGGTGGTGGCGGGATTGTGCGATAACCATCCGTCGGATGCAACCCGTCTCACTTGCGGGGTGGTCAAAGACCCTGCGCTCGCTTCAGCGTCCACTCCCCCATCCGCTACAGCATCCATGCTCGAAGCTCCCCCTTCGCCGATCGCGCCACCTAGCAACAGTGGGCCGACGATCGCTGCTGCAAGAATCCAAACCATTTTCAGGCCCCCTTTGCCGCGGCTGAGGGCCGCGCGCCAATGGTACATTCGGAACTAACCCGGACCTTGGGGCGTCTCTGAAGTCCTGAGACTCTGAAGTCTCTCCCAAGCCTCGTTCAGCTTTGGGTCCAGCTCCAGCGCCCTCTCAAATGCCTTCGCTGCCTCGGGGGAGCGGTCCTGAGAGTGCAGCACGTATCCCAGGTACAGCCACAACTGCGCGCTCCGCGGGGCAGTTTTCATGGCCCGCCGAAGTACGCTCTCGGCTTCCGCGAAGTGTTGGCTCTGGGAAGACTGGTATGCGCTTTGAACCGCCGCGCTCACCGCGCCTTCGCGTGCGGGGTCGACCGTGGGGTTCAGTTGAGAGGCTTGCTCGAAGGCCGTGAGGGATTCTTCCCATTGCTCCCGCCGCAGGCGCGCCAGCCCCAGGTTCGCCCAGGACTCGGCGTGGATCGGGTCGAGCTTCACGGCCTCTTCCAGCAGTGCCGCGGCTTGGTCATTGCGGTTCGCCGCCAAGGCCTGATAGCCCAGGGCCGCGAGCCTGTTGGCCCGGCTCATGCCCAAGTTGAGCCGTGGGTACGCGACCGTGGCGGCCACGAGCAGGCCCATAGTCGCGATGCACGCGCCCTGCCACCGCAGGCGGTGTGGCGGCGCGGTTCCAACGGCGCGCCCGACCATATAGCCGATGGCGGCACCCGACGCGTGCGCAACGTTGCCCACTTGCCACACATTGGCATACGTTAGCACGATGCACAGGAAGAACCAGCCAACGAAAAGATCCGCCGTCCGGCGGTCAATAGCGCCCTCATACCGGGGGTCGCGGCGCAGTGCCCACAGGTACCCGAACAGGCCGTAGCCCACGCCCGACAGCCCAACGCCCCCTTCCAAGAGCGAGAACTCGGCGAGTGTGCTCCCCGCGCTGAGCAGGATCACCAGGAGCAGAAACCTCAGGTGCTTGGTCACCGACTCGATTGCAGTACCGAGGGCCCACAGCCAGTACAGATTGAACACCAGGTGAAGGATGTCCAGGTGCGGAAGGGCCGAGGTGACCAGCCGCCACGCTTCCTGGGGCAGCGCATCGGGACTCATAAAGGCCCAGTCAATGTTGGTGCCCGTCCACCATGCGATTGTGACTACGCCCGCCGCCGCACCTACAAGCGATGTGATTGGAACCGAGAGGGCTTTGGAAAGCGGCGGAGGGCGGCGCATGAGACCAGCATACACGAGAGCACGCAGATCAACCGAGCGTCCGCTTCCCAAAGTCCAACTTCATCGCCTGCTTCGCCAGGAACAAGGTCTCTTCCGCCACCACGTTTGCCCGCTTGGTTCCCGCGCGGATGATGTCGATCACCGCATCATCCCCGCCGGGCTTTTCAAACTCTGCCCGACGCTGCCGCATCGGTTCCAGGAGGGTGTTGATGGCCTCGGCGAGCTCCTGCTTGATGTGGCCATCGCCGATGTTATCGCCGCGGGCGTAGCGGTCTTTGAGCTCGGCGATGCGGGCGGGGTCGGTGATGAACGCCTCGACGAACTGGAAGAGCACATTGGTCGGGTCGCCCGGCTCGGTGGGGCTCTGGCGGCCCGTCGTGATCTTGTTGACCTTCTTCTGGACGTCTTTCGCCGAGTCTGACAGGAAGATGGCGTTGCCCAGGCTCTTGCTCATCTTCTGCTTGCCATCGCCCACACCCGGGAGTCGGCCGACGCGGCCGATCAGGGCATCTGGGATCGGGAAGAGACCGCCCGCGCCGCCCTGCTCAACGGGCACGCCAAAGTCCTTGTCCTCGGCCTTGGGATTGACGCCGCAGTAGATGCGGTTAAACGACCGCGCCACCTCGCGGCACATCTCGATGTGCGCCTTCTGGTCCTCGCCCACGGGCACGTAGACAGGGCGGAACGCCAGGATGTCGGCGCACTGCCCCACGGCGTAGAGCGGAAAGCCGAAGCTGTACTGATCGCCCAGGCCCTTGGCGTCGATCTCGGTCTTGAGCGTGGGGTTCTTCATCACGCGGTTGAAGGGGAGCAGCATGGCGAAGAACCATGAAAGTTCCGCGATCGCCGGCACCTCGGTCTGGAGCACGATCGTCGAGCGGTCGGGGTCGATCCCCGCCGCGAGCCAGTCCTTCACGATCTCCAGCGTGTCCTGCCTGATCTCGCCGGGCTTGTCGGCGCGGGTGGTAAAGGCGTGCATGTTCGCCAGCAGGAAGTAGCAGTCGTACTCGGCCTGCAACTGCACGCGTCGCTCGACAGAGCCAACCCAGTGCCCCAGGTGCAGGCGTCCGGTGGGGGTATCGCCCGTCAGGACTCGGGGCCTGGTGAGAGCGGCGGACTTGTTGTGGCTCGGCTGGGTCATGCGGGCCAAGTGTAAGCGGGTGGGCGCGGGCTGATCGCACCACTCCGGTTGGCTCACTGAGGTGTCGTCAGCAGCGCAATAGCCACATTCGCCCCGTTGAACAGGATGTGCATCACGATCGGGACGCCCAGCCGCCGGGTGCGCTCAAATGCGATTCCGGCCCCCAGGCCCAGGACAAAGATCGCCACGATTGCGTACCAGGGGATGCTGCTGGCGACGTGGACCGCCGCGAATAGGGCGGAACTGAGCAGGATGGCGGGCCAGGGGCGGCCAAAGAGCCTGATGAACGCCGACTGCACCAAGCCGCGGTAAATGACCTCCTCGAGCACGGGCGCGGCAACGACTGCCAGGGCCGCCATGACCCAGGCCCATGGGTTATCGCGGTGATCCACGATCCTCGACAGCGTCTGGTGCGCGAGTTGGGAGGGCAGGGGTCCGACGACCCGCTCGTGCACCCACACCGCGCCAATGCCGGCGGCGTTCACCACGGGCCACGCGAGGATGAAGCAAGGGATGCCGAGCAGGACCCCCTTGATGCCGACGGAGAGCCCCGACTGCGGGGAAGAAGCACTGAGCAGCCAGACCATGATCCCCGCGACGGTCAGGCCCACCAGGTACCCGCACAACGCCGGGATGGTCTCGGCGGCCAAGGGGTCCTGCGGGCCCAGGGCGGGAATCGAGGCGGCGATCATGACTCCGGTCTGCGACGCCGCGAGCAGCAGCACCGCGCACACCAGCCAGATCCACCAGGGGTGGGGTGAGAGGTCGCGCCGGGCGGCCTTCGCGAACGATCCCGGGCGCAGGATGTTCGCGGCGAAGAGCCCCGAGAGGATCAGCACCGTTGCCGCCAGGTTGATGATGACCCACGCGTTGACTGTCATCACCCCCGGCTGGGGTGCGGTGGTGGAGGGGGCGGAAGGGGGCGCCGCCGCCTGCCGGGCAAGGGCGGGAGTCACCACGACGCACATGACCAGCAGCACGCCAACAATGACCCGCGTGAGCGGAACAGCGACTACGTTGCAGGGGATCGTGGACCACAAGCGGCGGGAGGTCGCGGCGGCGAAGGCCAGGGTTCCGCTCTCGGAGCTTGAGGCGGCGGTGGCGCAGGAAGAGCCGCCCCGCAACTTCTTCGGGGCCGTGACCCGCGACAAGAACCCGCACCATACATCCGTGATCGCCGAGGTGAAGCGCATGAGTCCCAGCGCCGGGCTGATCCGGCCTGAGTATGAGGGTGCGGGGTTTGTACCGGAGGACATCGCCAGACGGTATCACAAGGCGGGGGCGGCCGCGATCTCGTGCCTGACGGATGAACGGTTCTTTGGCGGGCACCTCTCGTTCATCCACCGGATCAAGGAGGCAGCGCCCCTGCCGGTGCTGCGCAAGGACTTCATCATCGACCCGTGGCAACTTTGGGAGAGCCGCGCCGCTGGGGCCGATGCGGTGCTGCTGATCGCCGAGTGCCTGACGGAGGGGGAGTTGCTGGACATGCAGATCCTGGCCCAGCAACTCCAGCTCACCACGCTGCTGGAGGTCCACGAGATGGACAGCCTGCTGAAGGTCCGCCCGCACGTGGGGTTCCCCCACCGCAGTTACGGCGTGCTGGGGATCAACAACCGCGATCTTTCGACGATGCGGGTCGATATCGGGAACACGCTGCGGCTCGCCGATATGGTCGAGGACAGGTCGGTCCTGGTGAGCGAATCGGGCATCCGCACCCCCCAGGACCTTCAAAAACTCCGCGAGGTGGGCGTGCGGATCGTGCTGGTGGGCGAGCACCTGATGCGGCAGGCCGATCCGGGGGCCGCCCTGACAGAACTGACGGCGAGGTTGGAGACGTAATGCTGAGTATGCAGAACAAGGCTGGGTTACGATGTTTTTTCGTCATCATCACCGCTTGCGGGCTGGCGGCCACGTGCCCGGCGCAGGAGCAGGCCCCGCCGGAGCCAGAAACACCCGATGAGCCCGCGCCGCTGACCCCCATCCCGCCCGCGCCCGAAGAAAGCCCCGAGTCCAGGGCGGCCACGGACGCGGCACGGACCGGCAACGACCTGTTCGCTCTCGCCGCTGCCGCCACCGCCCGGGCGCAGGCGATCAGTTACCGCAGCAAGTCCTATGGCACGGGTGATTCTCTGGGCAACATGACCGCCAAGACGCAGGCGGATGTGCGCCTGGTCCGGTCCGGTTCCGTCTGGCTGGCCCGGAGCACGGGGTCGGGCATTCCCAAGGTCAACGCGCCGGAAGTCGCCTTCGATGTGGCGTGGCTGGCGGGCACGGTCGAGTGGGTTGACCATGCCGCCCAGAAAGTCGTCGAGAAGCGCCCGCGCGATGCGAGAGGCCCGTCCTACTCCATCGCCGCATCGTCCAAACTCGAAGAACTGGTGGCGGCCAACCCCTTCAACCTCGAATCCGGCGCGGCGGAAGTGGTCGTCGAAGAGCGGCAGGAAGTCGGCGGAACCATGTGCGACGTGCTGCTGGTCTCGTACTCGGACAAACGAACGATCCGCTGGGCCCTGGGGGTTGATGACCACTTGCCGCGCCGCAAGGAGCGGATCATCGATACCAACATCGTCAAGGGCTCGATCGTGGTGGAGTTGGACCAGTTCACGGTGGATGAGTCCACCCCGCCGCGGATGACGCCCGAGTTGCTGCGGGTGCAGGTGCCGGAGGGGTACACCGAGGAGCGCATCGCGGCGCCGGCGGCCGCGCCGCCAAAGGGACCCGAAGTTGCGAAGCCGACCGAAGCATCCGGCGCGGCTCCGACGAAGGCCGCAACCGACCCTGTTCCGGTCGCGCCCGCCATCCCCCAGCCCCCAGCACTCAGCCAGGGGCCGGACTTTGAACTGCCGACACCGGGAGGTGCGAAGGTGTCGCTCGGCTCGCTCAAGGGGAACATCGTTGTCCTCGAGTTTGCCGGGTCGTGGTGCCTGCCCTGCCGGCACGCCCACCCGGAACTCCAGGAGTCGCTGGGCGCGTACGAGGGCAAGCCGGTCAAGGTCTTCATGCTTTCGGTCCGCGAGAAAGTGCGGGAAGCCGCGGCCGACGACGTGCGGGCCCGCGGCCACACCTTCGGGGTTCTGCTGGACGCCGACGCGGTGGCGAAGCAGTACAACGTGCGCAGCTACCCGACCTACTTCGTGCTGGGCCGTGACGGCGAGGTGCTCAAAATGATCGGCGGATACACGAAGGGCGAAACCATCGCCGAGGTGAAGCGGGTGGTGGACGAGGCGCTGGCGAAGTAGTTGGTGGCCCGGTTCTCCGAACCGGGCCACCTCACCCTACGCGTTCATGTCCTTCCACTTCTTGGCCATCTGCCCGAATATGGCCAGGGCGATGGCGGCTGCCAAGCCGATGGCGGCGAATGGGATCCACACGTAGTACTGTGGGTGGTATGTGTTCCAGAGCACCTGCGTGGCCTGGGATGGATCCATGCCGGTGACCGCCTGGAGCTCGAGCATGGCCTGCGGGCGGGTGATGCCCAGGGTGGCTTCCAGGGTTGAGGCCTTGCCGTCCCAGTTCTTCCCCTCACCCAAGGGTGTGTGCTGGGCGAGGTACTTGAGGGCCAGCGTGGCCTTCTCGCCCCAGTTTCCATAGAGGAACCCCGCGATCTTGGAGCCCACAAAGACGCCCAGCCCCACGGGGATGTTGACGTAGCCCAGGTACAGGCCCAGTTTTCCGGGGGGCGCGATGAGCGCGAGGTACTCGCTCTTCTTGGGGCCGATGGTCATCTCGCCCAGCGAAAACAGGGCGATGCCCGCGATCAGGATGTACGCGTTCATCGTGAAGCCCGCGACCAGGATTCCGAGAATCGTGAAGAACATCCCCCCCAGGATGGCGGTGATGGTCCGCATCCGCCGCGTGAGCCATGCCATGCCGACGACCCCGATGATGATGCACAGGGAGTTGACGGACAGCAGGACCTGCTGGGGCACCTGCAGGCCGCGGTCGGTTTTTTCGGTGAGCCCATTGAGCACCCACTGCGGGCTGCCGTCGAGCGCGGCCACGATCGGCCCGCTGTCCACCCAGTCGCGGATGAAGTTGGGTTGGAGGTCCCACAGTTGGTACATCATCATCCAGAAGCCCGACATGATGAGCAGCCACGAGACCAGGCGCGGCTCGAAGATGTTGGTGATCGTGCGGGCGGCGACGGTGAGGATCCCGATGGACTTGTCCGCCCCGCTGGGGACGTCCTTGTACGTGAAGAGCATGAAGAAGTTGAGGGCGGTGAACGCCGCGGAGGAAAGGAATAGGTTGCGCCAGGAATCCGCGGTGTGCTCGACGCCCAGGAAAAAGGCGGGCAGGTAGTGGCCGATGAAGGCCCCGACGTTGACCACCCAGTAGAAGATGCCCCAGCCGACGGAAGATGTTTCCTTGGTGAGGTTCTGTGCGATGGAGCCCTGGATGGTGGGCTTGAAGAAGGCGGTGCCGGTGGCCTGGACCATGATGGCGATGAAGATGGCCGCGAAGTTGCTGATGCCGTCGATGTCGCGCATGAAGGCGATCATGAGGTAGCCGATCATCATGGTGACGATGGAGAAGGCCATCGTCTTCTTGTAGCCGTAGCGGTCGGCGAGGCCGCCGGTGACGATGGGGAGCAGGCTCTGAAAGCCGGCCCAGAAGGCGTAGATGGTGCCCTTCTGCTGAGCGGTGAGGTGCAGCCCGCCGGGGTCATCGGCCTGCATGATGTAGATGGGGGCCATGACCCGCAGGTTGTAGTAGGCGAGGCGCTCAAACATCTCGATGGTGTTGAGCGACCAGAAGGAGGGGGCGAAGGTGGGGCGCTTCTTGGACGGCGCGGGAAGAGGGTCGGTCATGGTGGGGAGTTTACAGATCGCGGCGGGGTGGGCAATGGCGGGAGCAGACCACCATTCACGCATCGAATGGAGGCGAAGGCGTGGGGGTTCCTGATCTGTGCGACCCCCTTCGTCGCCGGTCAACCGCGTTTGCGCGCTTGACCGCGGGTCTTCTTGACTTTGCCGCCCGGCCGGATGATCGAGGAATCGCGGAGTCGGAGGATCGCATCGCGGGCCTGGGCCTCGGCGGCGGGGTCGGGGAGAGGGCGGAGCGCGGCGCGAAGGCGGGTACCCTCGGGCAGGTCCAGCCGCTCATCGGGCCGCAGCACGGCACCGGTGTACGTGACGGCGATGTCGCGATAGATGTCCATTGCGGGGGAGCATACGCAAGGGCGATGGCGTGCCGCCGGAACGATGCTCCGGGGTGGGGTTGGGGCATGGACAACTCACGCCGACCGTCGCACGTAGACCTCGCCGGCCCTGGCGAGAGAATCTACATCCCCGGCGTCGGCAAACGCTTGCAGTTGATCCAACCAGCGGAGAGTCTGCGGCTCCAGGCACGGCTCGCTGGGATCACCGTCCGGGATGATGGCGTCAACTTCGACGCGCACAACGCACCGGGAACCGTGAACCCACTTTGTGACTCGAACTCGTTTGCCGATGAGCGCCATAGGTCACCTATTGAAGAAGTGTATCGTCACCAGCTTTGCGGTGTCGTGGGCGACGATTAGAGACCACACGGCCTTGATTGGCGACCCATCCGCAAGGACTTGGCCAACCTCGACGAGGGGGTTCGGTTGGTCGTCCGGGCGCTCTGCTATGAGCCGCCCAGCCTGAATGCCATCGATGACCTGCCAACCCATGATGCCCCGTTCGCGCAGCCGATCATCGGCATGATTGCCGATGACGTAGCGATCGGCCGCAACGGCGGCGCGAACTTGGTCAAACAGCCGTCCCAAAGGCACCCCCCTAGACGCACATGGTCAACATGCTTGGGAGGCGAGCTTACCGCAAAAAGGGGCCTTCGACTACTTCTCATCCATCAACGCCGCCTGCGCCGCCGCCAGGCGGGCAATCGGCACCCGGAACGGTGAGCACGACACATAGTCCATCCCCAGCTTGTGGCAGAACCATACGCTCTTGGGGTCGCCGCCGTGCTCGCCGCAGATGCCGATCTTGAGGTCGGGCTTCTTGGCGCGGCCCTTCTTCACGCCGATTTCCATGAGTTGGCCCACGCCGGTGGTGTCCAGGCTCTGGAAGGGGTCGCCGGGGAGGAGGTCCTTAGCGAGGTAATCGGGCAGGAAACTCCCGATGTCGTCGCGCGAGAAGCCGAAGGTCATCTGCGTCAGATCGTTGGTGCCGAAGGAGAAGAAGTCGGCCTTCTCGGCGATCTCATCGGCCGTGAGAGCGGCGCGGGGGATCTCGATCATGGTGCCGATCTTGATGTCCAGGCGGGGCTTGAAGTCCTGCTCCTCGCGCACCTTGGCGATGGTCTGCTCGACCTCGGCCCGGAGGTGGGCGAGTTCCTTCCTCGTGCCCACCAGGGGGATCATGATCTCGGGCATCGCCTTGATGTTGGAGCGGATGCAGTCGATCATGGCCTCGACGATGGCGCGGACCTGCATCTCCAGGATCTCGGGGTAGGTGACGCACAGGCGGCAGCCGCGGTGCCCGAGCATGGGGTTGGCCTCGTGCAGGGCGCCCACGCGAGACCTCACCTTGGCCAGGGGCAGCTTCAGCAGGTCGGCGAGCTCCTGCTGCTGCTTGTCGTCGTGGGGCAGGAACTCGTGCAAGGGCGGGTCGATGAGGCGGATGGTGACGGGCAGGCCCTTCATGGCCTTGAAGATGCCCATGAAGTCTTCGCGCTGGTAGGGCAGGAGCTTGTCGAGCGCTGCAACGCGGGCCTCTTTGGTCTCCGCGAGGATCATCTCACGCATGGAGCGGATGCGGTCGCCCTCGAAGAACATGTGCTCGGTGCGGGTCAGGCCAATGCCCTCGGCCCCAAAGTCGCGGGCCCGCTGGGCGTCGGCGGGCGTATCGGCGTTGGTGCGCACGCCCAGCTTTCGGTACTTATCCGACCACTTCATAACCTGTGCGAAGTCGCTGGAGAGCTTGGGTTCGACGGTGGGGACCGGGCCGGACATGACCTCACCCGTGGAGCCGTCGATCGAGATGATCGAATCGCGCCCGTAGGTCTTGCCGTTGACGGTCATCTTGCCCTTGGCGGCGTCGATCTCCAGTTCGCCCGCGCCCACGACGCAGCACTTGCCCCAGCCGCAGGCGACCACCGCCGCGTGGCTGGTGCGCCCGCCGGTGCTGGTCAGGATTCCCGCCGCGGAGTGCATGCCCTCGATGTCCTCGGGGCTGGTCTCTTTGCGGACCAGGAGGACCTTCTCGCCGGCGTTGGCACGCTCGACAGCTTCGAGGGCGGTAAAGGCGAGCTTGCCCGCGGCCGCGCCGGGGGAGGCGGGGATGCCGCGGGTCAGTACCTCGACGGACTTCTTTTTGTTGGGGTCAAAGCTGGGGAGGAGGAGCTGGGTGAGGTCGCCGGCGGGGATGCGGAGGAGCGCCGTCTGCTCGTCGATGAGCCGCTCCCGGACCATGTCGCACGCGATGCGGACGGCGGCGAAGCCGTTGCGCTTGCCGTTGCGCGTCTGGAGCATGAAGAGCCGGCCGCGTTCGATGGTGAACTCAATGTCCTGCATGTCCTTGTAGTGCTTCTCAAGCTTGTTCTTGATCTCAAGGAGCTGCTGGTAGACCTTCTTGTTCCACTTGGGCATCTGGTCGACTGGGAGGGGCGTGCGGATGCCGGCGACGACGTCCTCGCCCTGGGCGTTGACGAGGTACTCGCCGAAGAAGGTGTTCTCGCCGGTGGCGTTGTTGCGGGTGAAGGCGACGCCGGTGCCGGAATCATCGCCCATGTTGCCGTAGACCATGGATTGGACGTTGACGGCGGTGCCGTTGAGGTTGTTGATGCCGGCGATGCGGCGGTAGGAGATGGCCCGCTCGCCGTTCCAGCTCTTGAACACGGCCTCGATGGCCAGTTCAAGCTGCTTGAAGGGGTTCTGCGGGAAGACCTCGCCCACCGACCTCTGGTACACGGCCTTGTACGCCTCGCACAACTCGATCATGCCCTTCTCGGGGACGTCGGTATCGAGGGCGACGCCGTACGAAGTCTTGATGTGCTTGAAGGCGGTCTCAAAGAGGTGGTGGTCCACTCCCATCACCACGTCGCCGAACATGTTGATGAGGCGGCGATAGGCGTCGTACGCAAAGCGGGTGTTGCCGGTGGAGTTGGCCAGGCCCACGACGGAGGCGTCGGTGAGGCCCAGGTTCAGGATGGTGTCCATCATGCCCGGCATGGAGACGGCGGCGCCGGAGCGGACGGAGACAAGCAGCGGGTTGGCGTTGTCGCCGAACTTCTTGCCCGATTCCTTTTCGAGGAAAGCGATGTTCTTATGGACCTCGTTCATGAGGCCGTGGGGGAGGCGCTGGCCGTTGCGGTAGTAGTTGGCGCACGTGTCGGTCGTGATCGTGAAGCCGGGAGGAACCGGCAGGTCAATCGAGGTCATGTCGGCGAGGTTGGCGCCCTTGCCACCCAGCAGCAGCTTCATGTCGGCGCCGCCCTCGGTCATTGTCTGGCCGAAGTAGTACACCATCTTGCCAGGCTTGGCCCGCATGTTGGGGGCAAGCGGTTGCGGGCTGTCGACGCCCTTGCGCGCAATCTTCTTGACAGTCTTGCTTCCCTTGCCGGAACCTGCCGCGTGCTGGACGGGGGAAACGAGCAACGGGCTGCTGGGGCGCGCCTTCTGTGGTGTCTTGGGCATCTCCAACCTTTCCTTGAGCAGCGCCGGGAGGTCCCCAGCGCGGCAAGTCGAACAATGAACCTTGAGCCGGGCTTGAGCCGACCCTTCTCATCCGTCTCTGTTCGCGATTTGAACGGTTGTCAAGACCGGCGCATCGGCCGATCGCAAACAGGCTGGAAGTCTAGGAACGAAGCAGCCCGTTGACGAGAGTTGGGGCGTTGAAGAGCGCGGGAATCGCGTGAGGTCCGTACGGAGCGAACGTTTCGGAGGCTCGGGAGCTGGGGTCAACGGCGATTGTGACCTGCTGCTACCGTGAGTTGGGTACGCGAAGGTCGTTCGCAACGAGCGGGGAACGAAGTGAGCCGTTCAGATTCCGGGCCGTACGCGGAAGTGACACCCCTCTCTCCGTTCGGGTCTCGTTACGAACGGTGGTGGAGACCCGGTGGTGCTTGTCCAACCGATTCAACTCAACCGGACACCTCAAGAGGTGGTGGCAGTCTGGCCCAAGCGCCGACCTCTGGTTGCGTTGTGGTCTGCCGACCTGAGGGAAGGACGGCAAGCGGAAGACGGTACGCAAGTATCACGATGGACAGTGCTTGCGGTGCCGGGCGAAGTGGTGGAACTCGGCCGTGCAGCCGGGGCTCAGGAAATCGATGCGGCCCTGGCGCGGATGGGGAGTGCGATGACGCACCCGGATCGGGTGAGCGAAAGGGAAGGCTCTCCGCCATTCCGCGGCGGGTGGATCGGGTCCTTGAGTTATGACCTGGGGCGAAGGCTGGAGCTGGCGGTGGGTGGTGGTGATGGTGTGGGGTTGGATGAGGGTGGCGAGAAACGAAGCGATTGGCCCCTGATGTGGTGGGCTCGCTGCGATCAAGCGCTGGTGTTCGACAATTTGGAGCGGCGCTGGTGGCAGGTGGGTGCGGGGAGCGAATGGGCACGCGAGGAGCGGTATGAGCCGCGCGGGTTTGCGCTCGGCGAGCTGGCGAGCCAGGTGGGGCAGCAGGAGTTTGAGCAGGGAGTGGGGCGGGTGCTGGAGTACATCCGCGCGGGGGATGTGTACCAGGTGAACCTGAGCCACCGGCTGCGCGCTGAGTTCCAGGGGAGCACGCGCGGGCTGTTCCTGCGGTTGATTGAATCGGCGGCGCCCTGGTATGGGGCGTACCTGGAGCTGTTTGGAGTGGGCCAGCGCCGGCGCTCCCTGCTGAGCGCGAGTCCGGAGATGTTTGTTTCGTTTGATCCGGGGACACGCCAACTGGTGACGCGCCCGATGAAGGGCACGCGCGCGGGGCGGGGAGAGGAAGCGCGGCGGGCGCTGATCGCCAGCGGAAAGGACGCCGCCGAGTTGAACATGATCGTAGACCTCATGCGGAACGACCTCGGGAGAGTGTGCGCATTGGGGAGCGTGCGTGTCGAGCGTCCGCGGGAGATTGAGCGGCACGGTGGTGAGGGGGGCGGTGGGAACGGTGGGCTGCTGCAAGCGACAGCGACCGTGTCGGGCCGGCTGCGCGAGGGGCAGGGGCTGATGGAAGTCGTGCGAGCGCTCTTCCCTGCTGGCTCGGTCACCGGGGCACCGAAAATCCGGGCGATGCAGATCATCGACGAACTGGAATCGGGCTCCCGCGGGCCGTACTGCGGGGCGATCGGCTACGTCAGCGATCACGGCAGGGCGTGCTTCAACGTTGCCATTCGTACCGCGATGGTCGACGGGTCGCCACCCGGGCAAGGGGCCGATGAGGCCCTGGATGAGGTGCGCGACGGGGTGCTGGAGTACCGCGTGGGGGCGGGAATCGTGGCGGAGAGCAACCCCGCGGCGGAGTGGCGTGAGACGCTGGATAAGGCCGCGGTCGTCCTGGCGTTAGCGCGAACTGCACAGCAGGGTGCCCGCCCCCGCCGAGGCGGTTGAGGCGCGCGACACCTCAAGACCAACGTGTGTGTCCAGGGAAAACCGGAAGCCCGCTGGGGCGAACCCCTGCCGGCCCGATCACGGCGGACACCCCCTCGGTCTGAGTTACCGAGTGCTCATACGGATCCCGCGAACTTCTTGCGCGCTGTTCGGCGCTTGTGAGGTAGCGCGAAGGCTATGGGCATGGGACACTGTGGTCAGCAAGGAGGCTGACCATGGAAGTGACCGTACGAGAGCGTGG
>Ga0163144_10003595_pt1 | contig 35286 bp, 30 predicted proteins | sample OliLak19BULKMAT1_FD_123175 | JGI IMG/M metagenome (GOLD analysis project Ga0163144, IMG submission 123175) | Freshwater microbial mat bacterial communities from Lake Vanda, McMurdo Dry Valleys, Antarctica - Oligotrophic Lake LV.19.BULKMAT1 | ecosystem: Environmental > Aquatic > Freshwater >...
GGCCAGGAAAATGGCCAGGAAAATGGCCATGGCAGCGGCGCGCTGTCAGCTGCGCAAGAGGTTGAGCAGCGTTTCGGCATTCCCGTGCTGGCAATTGCGCGCCTGGACGATCTGCTCGCTTTCGTGGCGGCGCAGCCCGAGCTGGTCGAGTACCGCAGCGCAATGCGCCACTACCGTCAACGCTACGGGATTGCGTAGCTAACTTTCATGGTGCCAAGCCGCCTGCGCGCATGAAATGCGCCGCCAGGATCGTTCATGCCTGCCACCCCGACCGCAGGGAGAGATCCCAAACCACGCAGCGGAGCGAGATTTCTCCCTTCGGTCGAAATGACGCAGCCGATCGAAATGACACAGCCGATCGAAATGACATAGTCCCGCACCGTCATTCTGCGCGGAGCCGTCAGGCGCAGTCGCAGAATCCACAGCTTCTGGTCTCGGCCAAGCTGAACGAGTTTCACGCTAACTTTTATCGCGCCACGCCACACCGGAGCATGAAACTTACCGCCATCGTTCGTCCTTGCCTGTCAGTTGGACCGCAGCTATCAAGGCCGGCAGTCAAACATCCACAGAATGGTGCGATTGTCCAAGCTGGGGTTCGACCACCGTGCGCCACACCACGCGCGAGCACACCAACACGCCCGCGCAGACGCCCAACAGGGCATAGCCGAGGCTGCTGCGGAGCATCGTTTCAAGACTGGTTGTATTTGCAAAAGCCATCACCAGAAGCAGGGGCAGACCCAACATCTGGATTGCCAGCACCCGGTACCAAAGATCATGTTTGGGCCCCTGAGTACAACTCGCGCCAAGCAGGATTCGCAGGGCAGGGCGCAGATAGAGCAATGGCAGGAGGCTTACGACCAGCGAAATGAGCATCTGGATCATGAGTTGGGTGAGCGTGTTCATGGCCTATTCCTTGGTTGCATTGAGAAGTCGAATGGGAGGCGAAGTCGAATGGGAGAAATCTGGGCGGGGGAATCTGGGCGGGGCAAATCGAATGCGTTGCCACGCAAGGCGCTGCGGCTGCGAATTCAGCCCGGCATCCAGTGCTGAATTTGCTTTCCGACGCGCATCAGTGTGCTCAGCTTGCTGGGCGGGATGTCGCGCATTTGATCGTGCCAGCCGGTCAGCAGCTCCAGGAATTCCAGCATTTGCACCATGGCTGGCAGGGCCGGATCCTGCGCGCTGCGCGCGTCGAGTTCCGCATCGCGCAGCATGGTCAGCGTTGGCTCAAGCTCGCGCCGGCGGCGCTCTTCCATCACGCGCAGAAAAATCTGCCAAACGTCCTTGAGCGTTTCAAAGTGGTCGCGACGATCACCCAGCACGTGCACCATGCGCACCAAGCCCCAGCTGGCGAGTTCGCGCAAGCTCACACTCACATTTGAACGCGCAACCACCAGGGTGTCCGCAATCTCCTCGGCTGAAAGGGGCTTTTGCGCGAGATACAGCACCGCGTGAATTTGCGCCACGGTGCGGTTGACGCCCCAGCGCGTGCCCATTTCGCCCCAGTGCAAGATGAATCGTTCAGCAAGAGGCGTCAGTTCCATCGTTTTATTCCGTAGTTTCTGTCAGCACAGAATTTATCGAGAGATGCGATTTTTGTCAAGCCAGCGTGCGAACTACGCTCCGGATCGCTAGCATTGCGCACCACCGCATCGATCCGAGCCGGTCAGGCGATTCCGGCCTCGATACCAGGAGCAAATAGTGCAGCTTCGTTTCTTATTGCTTGTCATCCTCGCGTGCCTGCTTTCGGCCTGCACCTCGACCCAAGTTCGGCACGCCGAAGGCATTGTGGCCAAGAGCGCCGTAGCCAAAGGCAAGCGCCTGCTTTTAATGCCACCGGAAGTTGAAATCACCGAGATGCTGGCGAGCGGCATCCAAGAACCGCGTCCTGAGTGGACTCAGGCGGCCAAGCAGTACATCGCGCAGAGCCTAGCCGAGATACTCAAGCAAAGCCAAACCGAGCTGATCGCTTATGCGGCACCGGCCGACGAGGCTTTCCGCGATCGCACGCGGCAGCTTGAGCTATTGCATCAGGCCGTCGGCGGCTCGATCGCAGCCTTCGGTTTCAGGAATCTGTTGCCAAGCAAACATGACCGCTTTGACTGGACGTTAGGCCCCGGCGTAGTTGTACTAAGGAGCGCTTCAAGGCGGATTACGCGCTTTACACCTATGTTTACGACAGCTATGCCAGCGCGGGCCGCAAGGCGATGCGGGTGGTGGGGCTGCTGGCTTCGTTCGCAGGAGTCGGCGTCAGTGTGCAAACTGGCTACCGTATCGGCTTCGCTTCGTTGATCGATTTGCGTGACGGGCGCGTTATTTGGAGCGGCCTGATGGTGTCCGAGGTGGGCGATTTGCGCAACGCCAAGGACGCCATGGACGTGACTCGGCAAATGCTCAAGGGAGCGCCATTTTGATGCTGCGCCGCTGCGCCAGTGTGCTGTTTATGTGTTCGTTTGCCTGCTCGCCCATGTGGCTGCTCGTCGGCTGCGCCAGTGCGCCGGTGTCACCGCTGCAGTCCGCGCATCAGCCCGAAGCCGAGGACGAGGCCGCGCTCTGGTACCAGATGGGTGAATTTGAGAAGGAGCTGCGGCAATCACCTGCGGTAGAACGCGATCCGGCGCTTACGCAATACGTGCAGTTGCTGGTGTGCAGATTGGCGGACGATCTGTGCGGCGATGTGCGCGTCTATCTGGTGCGCTCGCCTTACTTCAACGCGTTCATGACGCCGAACGGCGTGATGGTGTTGTTCACCGGTTTGCTCTTGCGCAGCGAGAACGAGGCCCAGCTTGGGTTTGTGATTGCGCATGAGCTTGCGCACTACCGTCAGCGGCACGGCCTGGAGAATTGGCGCAGCAAAAAATCAACCGGCAATCTGCTGGCGGCTATCGGCATGCTTGCGGGCGCAGGCAACGCCGGCGGCGTCGCAGCTTTGGTCTCCAATCTGGGCGCTTATGCCTATTTGGCGGACTACTCGCGCAATCAGGAACGCGAGGCCGACCAGCTTGGGGCACAGCGCATGCGTGTCCTCGGCTACCAGCTAAAGCCGGCGGTCAGCCTATGGCAAGCGGCGCTGGAAGAGGAAAAGGCGAATCCACGTGGCTTCATGAGCGCAATTTTTGCCTCCCATCCGGCCACCGAAGAGCGCATTGAGAACTTGCGTGCCGAAGCCGCGCAACCGAGTGTTCCCGCAAGCATGCAGCCTGATGACGCGGCATTCGGGGCCATCGTGATCCCCAGGCGCAAGCAATGGCTGGACGAAGAGCTATCGCGCCGCAACTACGCGCAGACCGAAGTGCTCTTGCGCCGCATGGCGGGCTTTGGTACCGGGCGCGGCGCGGTGGCCTTTTCGCGTGGGGAACTGCGGCGCATGCGCAATCAAGGCGCTGACTTGGTTGCCGCAACCGCGAGCTACCGCGAGGCACTGCAATATCCGGATGCACCGGTGGAAACCTATCGTCAGTTGGGTTTGGTGCTGCGCCGCCAAGGCCAGCCCGATGCAGCCAAGGCGGCCTTCCGGAGTTATCTCAAGCGCGCGCCGCAAGCCAACGACCGAGCGCTGATTGAAAGCTATCTATGAGGAAGTTTATGACCCGTCATGCGCGTCCAAGCCGCTGCCAAGCGGTGCAACCGTGGCTCTACCTGAGTTTGGCCTTGTCGCTGGTTTTGCCCGGTTGCGCAGTCGCTCCGCTGGTAAAAGTGCGCGAGCCGGTGCGCATGGGGAGCTTTGAGGTCAGCAGCCCGATCGAATGGTCGCAATTCGGCATCAACCGCATGCGCACCTGGACCTTGGATGGGCCGGATCTCAATCATCTGATGTTTTACGTCGACATCAAGGACCGCGAGCACGTGTTTTTGCAACTGCCAACCGCGCGCCAAAGGCGCAAGGGTGAAGGCGCTCTGTACCGCGCCGGGATCAGCGAATCCGAAGCGGTGGAGTTGATTGCGGACGGTCTGAGTGCCTACGGTCTGGTCACGCCCAAAATCGAGAAGGTCAGCCCTGCGCAGTTCGGTGCGCAATCCGGGTTCAGCTTTGAGCTCAGTTTCGCCACCGAACGCGGGCTCCGCTATCAAGCGATCGGCATTGGCGAAATCCAGCAGAACACGCTGAGCTACGCGCTTTACTACGCGCCCAGCGAGTACTACTTCACGCGCAACAAAGCCGACGTGGAAGCGGTGTTTCGAAGCATACGCAGCGTCGAATAGCCCGGATCTAGCGTGAGACTCGTTCAGCTTGCTGCGTGGCCTAGCAGTTCGGCGAGCAAGTCTTTCCCACTCGCCGAAACCTGAAGCCATGGATTCTGCGACTGCGCCTAGCGGCTGCGCGCAGTATGACGCTTGGGGGCTCGGTCACATCGACTGGCTTTGTCATGTTGACCCGCTCGGTCATGTCGACCCGCTCGGTCTAGCGGCTGCGCGCAGAATGACGGTTGGGGGCTGGGTTAAGTCGACTGGCTTTGTCTAGTCCGGAACCAGCAGCTTGAACCCGCCGATAGCGAACGCAAGCAGCAGCGGGCGCCAGATCGTGGGCCGGTACACCAACAGCGCGAGGCAGCAGCCCGCGAGCAGAATGGCTGGCCAGTCGATTTGCCGATTGGGATACGCCAGCGCGGCGCTCATGTCCCACGCGAGCCAAGCAATAGCACCTACTGCGACCGGATAGATCCAGCTCAATACCGCGCGCCAGCTCGGTTGCTCGCGCCGGCGTTCTAGCCACGGTGCACCCAGCAGAACGAAGAGAAACGAAGGAACGAACGTGAAGCCGAGCGCAAGCAGCGAGGCGAGTAGACCGAGCGCCCAGCTCGGCAGGCCTCCGGGCACCGGTTCCAGCTGTGCTGCGCCCAGGAAAGCGACGAAAACAACCACCATGACCAGCGGTCCTGGGGTGCTCTCGCCAAGCGCGATGCCAGTGGCAGCTTGACTCGGGCTGAGCCAGTGCGCGCGCGTCGCTTGCTCGAAGATGTACGGCAACACGGCATAGGCGCCGCCGAAAGTGATCAATGCGCCCGACAAGAACAGCTTTGACATGGCCAGCAACGTGCCGCTGGGATGATCAAAGGTCCAGGCCGCGAGGAAACCCAGGAGCAGCAGCAGGGCGCAAACCGCAAGCACTCTGCCGCGATAGCCGTTCGGCAGCGCTGGCGCCGGCGTGTCTTCGTCGATGCTCGCGCGTACTTCCAAGGCAGTTTCGGTTGCAGCTTTCGCGACTTGGCCAGGCGTGCTGCCCTGTTTGCCTGCATTGACCGCGCAGAGCAGGCCCAGCAGCGCCGCAAGCATGACCAGCAGCGGCATAGACACTTGCAGCCACAACAGGAAGGCGGCCAAGACTGCGATCAACCAGGCGCGCACGCCTTCAAGCTGACGGCGTCCCAATCGCCATAGCGCATGCCAGACCAGCGCCACCGCAAGCGCGTGCAGCGCCCAGGCCAGATCTTGCAGCCAGGGCTGGCCGCCGTAGCGCCAAAACAGCGCACTCAGCCCAAGCAAGACAAAATAGCCCGGGAGCAGGAACAAGCAGCCCGCGAGCAGCCCACCGCGCACGCCGTGCATCAGCCAGCCGAGATAGATCGCAAGCTGTTGTGCCTCGGGGCCGGGCAAAGCCGTGCAAAAGCTCAGCGCTTGGCGGAACCGACCCGGCGCGATCCAGCGCCGACGCTGCACCAGTTCGCGCTCCATCAGGGCAATTTGCGCCGCCGGCCCACCAAAACTCAACCAGCCCAGCTGGTACCAAAAGCGCAGCGCTTGCCGGAACGGTATCGCGTGCCGCTTAGCCGACACGCGCACGTTCCCCGCGCCGAACTGCATACGCAGCGAGCAGCAGAGCGCAGGTGACGAAACCAATGATCAGCGTGGCAAGGGCGTTCACTTCAGGATTCAGACCCAGCTTCACTTTTGAATAAATCTGGATCGGCAGCGTGGTTGCGCCAGGTCCGGAAGTGAAGCTCGCGACCACCAGATCGTCAAGCGAAAGCGTGAATGCCAACAGCCAGCCGGCCAGCAGTGAGGGCGCAATCAAGGGCAGCGTGATCAGCATGAACACTTTCCACGGGCGCGCGCCAAGGTCCATGGCCGCTTCTTCCAGGCTGTCGTCCATCTGGCTCAGGCGCGACTGCACCACCACCGTGACGTAGCAGGTACACAGCGTGACATGCGCGATGGTTATCGTGAGCAGGCCCCGGTGCGCGGGCCACCCGGTGGTTTGCTCCAGCGCGACAAACAGCAGCAAGGCCGATAGTCCGAGCATCACCTCAGGCATCACCAGCGGCATGCTGGTCAGTGCGGAAAGCAGGAAGCGGCCACGGAAGCGTCCCAACCGGGTCAGTCCCAGAGCGGTCAGCGTACCGAGGACGACCGCGATGGTGGCCGCCGAAGCCGCCACCAACAGGCTATTGAACAGGGCGTCCATGAGCGCTTCGTTACTGAACAGCTTGCTGTACCAGCGGGTGGAAAAGCCAGCCCACACCGTCACCAGTTTGGAGGCATTGAACGAGTAGATGATCAGGCTGAAGATCGGCACATAAAGAAACAGATAGCCCAATAGCACTATCGCAAACAGCAGCCAGGGACGCCGTTGCACCATTATCTGCGTACTCCTGCGCTGGCGGGATTCAGACGCGTGCTCTGGATGTATTCGAACACCACCAGCGGCAGCACGATCAGCATCAGCATGCCGATCGCGATGCTGGAAGCCAAGGGCCAATCGGTGTTTTTGAAGAACTCGTTCCACAAGGTCATGCCGATGGTTTGCACCCGCCCACCGCCGAGCAGGTCAGGAATCACAAACTCGCCGATGCAGGGGATGAACACCAACATGCAGCCAGCCAGAATGCCGGGCAGCGAGAGCGGCAGGGTTACCGAGATGAAGGCGCGCCACGGTTTTGCGCCCAGGTCCGCTGCCGCTTCCAGCAGTACCGGATCAAGCTTGACCAGATTGGCCACCAGCGGCAGCACCATGAACGGCAAATAGTTGTAGACCATGCCGATATAGATCGCCCATTCGGTATCAAGCACCCGCAAAGGCTGGTCGATCACACCCAGTGCGAGCAGCATGGCGTTGAGGGGTCCGGTGTCCTTCAGCAGGCCAAGCCAGGCGTAGGTGCGCAACAGGCTTGAGGTCCAGAACGGAAGCACCACCAGCAACAGCAGTACAAGCCGACGCCGGGGCGGGCTTTTGGCGATCAAATACGCCATCGGAAAGCCGATCAGCAAGGCGAGCAGGGTGCTTACTCCAGCCAAGCGCAGCGAGTTGATGAAGGCGGGCGCATAGATTGATTCAGTCACCAGATCGGCGGCGTCTGGATCGATCAGCAAGGGCTCGGTGTTTGCCTCGCTGCCGACTTGGGTTGCAAAGCCCGACTCCGACTCAAAGTCAGCTGGCGCGCTTGACGGCGGCGCTTGTAGGCCCGCATCGGCGCTAAGGACATCGCGGTCTGCACGGGAGGCAGCGCGGTCGACCTCAGTGGCAGCTGCTGCACGTGTGTCTGCCGGGTCGGGCGGGACGAGACCACTGCCGGAAAACGGATCCTCCATCGGCGTGGATGCGCTAAATGCGAGCGCGCTGGGGCTGCTTGCATCGCCGCTGCTGGCGTTGCCCGCGGCCATGCCGGCGTCGTATGACGTGGCATCGAAGGCTGCGGAGACTGCGTTGGCGTCGCGCTGCTGCTCCGAAAACCACGCCTTGAAGTCGTTCCAGAGCAGGTGGTAGTTGGAGGTGTTCAGCGTGATGACCGTGACATGCGGCGCCGGCTGGTGAATCAGCGGCTGATACGGAGGTTGTGCGATTTCCTGCTGGGAAAGGCTGATTTTGAGCACGATCAGCAAAGGCGCAGCGAAGAAGATCCCGAACCACAGCAGCGGCATGCCGACCACGAGATAGCGCCCGCGGCGGGTATGGATCTGGGCACCGAGCGCTTCGAAGCGACGAAACAGGGACCGGAAGAATTCCTGGAACACATGCCAGAAACCGCCATTGTGGTTCATGGCCGCTGGCTCATGCGGTGAGCACCGCGCCTGCGTCCGGCTCAAAACTTAAGTAGAGCTCGTCGTCCCAGTCGTAATGCGGATGCGCCAAGCGCTGCCAGTGGGTTTCCTGCACGCGCAGCACGCGCCCATGATCCGTGGTCACGTGGTAGATCGAGACATCGCCGAGATACGCCATTTCAGTCACTTTGCCGTGCACCCAGTTGACCGCACCCTCGGGCGGTTTCTCGTGCACGTCCAGCTTTTCCGGCCGCACCGACACCGCAACTGCGGTGCCTTCCGGCAAAGGCGCGCCATGCTTCAGGCGCAGCGGTCGCGCAAAGCCCTCGGCGTGGATCACCACTTCATCGCCCCGCTGTCCTGTGACCCGGCCTTCCAGTAAGTTGGTGGCGCCAATGAATTCGGCGACGAAGCGGGAATTCGGAAACTCATAGAGATTGGCCGGCGTGTTGACCTGCACGATGCGTCCGGCGTTCATCACCGCCACGCGGGTGCTCATGGTCATGGCTTCTTCCTGGTCGTGCGTGACGGTCACAAAAGTGGTCCCGACCCGCTCCTGCACTGACATCAGCTCAAACTGAGTGTGTTCGCGCAGCTTCCTGTCCAGTGCGCCCAAGGGCTCGTCGAGCAACAGCAGCTTGGGTTGTTTCGCGAGCGCGCGCGCCAGCGCAACGCGCTGTTTTTGTCCCCCCGAGAGCTGCTCGGGGCGCCGGTGTCGAAAGTCCTGCAGCTTGACCAGCTCCAGCATTGCATCTACGCGCTGTCGCCGCTGCGCTGCGGGCATGCCGTCCTGGCGTAGGCCAAAGGCAATGTTGTCCTCCACATTCATATGCGGAAACAACGCATAGCTTTGAAACATCATGTTGACCGGGCGCTCGTATGGCGGCATCTGCGTGACGTCGATGCCATCAATCAAAAGCTTGCCGCTGCTTGGGGTCTCCAGCCCGGCCAGCATGCGCAGCAAAGTGCTCTTGCCGCAGCCGGAGCCTCCCAGCAGCGAGAAGAACTCGCCCTGGTAAATGTCCACGCTCACGTCGTCCACCGCATACACATTGCCGAACGTCTTGGTCACGTTCTGCACCCGCACAAACGGCTTGGCGGTGGCGTCCTGCCACGGGGGCAGGCCCTTTTGTTCGGAGCGTCGGTTGGGCGCAACCACGCGCTAGCGGCCGCTCTTGATCTTGGTCCAGGTGCGCACCCGGGCGCGCGCCTCGTCGGGTTTTGCGGTGGTGTTGTCGACTAGCTTCACGGTGGTTGCGGGCGGCGGATAAATGCCCGGATTGTTTCTGATACTGGCGTCAACCAGGCTGGTTGCGCGCGCATTGGCGTTGGCATAGCCAACATAGTTCGAAATGCCTGCGATCACCTTCGGCTCAAGCAAATAGTTGACGAAGAGGTGGGCGTTGCCCGGATGCGGTGCGTCCTTGGGCATCGCCATCAGGTCCACCCAGCGCACCGCACCCTCCTTGGGAATGCTGTAGCGAACATCGATGCCGTTCTTGGCCTCGATGGCGCGATTTTGGGCTTGAATCACGTCGCCCGAGTAGCCCATCGCAACGCAAATCTCACCGTTGGCCAGATCGTCGATATAGCGCGAGGAATGGAAATAGCGCACGTGCGGTCGAATCTTCGCAAACGCCGCCTGCGCTGCGTCCAGATCAACTTTCGAGCCGCTCTGTGGCGGCCGGCCCATCGCTACCATCACCGCGGCCAAGCCTTCAACTTCATCGTCAAGGATGCTGATGCCGCACCCGGCAAGCTTCTGCGCGTTCCCTGGGTTGAAGATCAGCGACCAGCTGTCAATCGGTGCCTGGGTGCCAAGCGCAGCCTGAACTTTTGCCACGTTGTAGCCGATGCCGGTGGTGCCCCACATATAGGGCGCCACGTATTCGGCTTTGGCATCGACATCTGCCAGCGAGCGCATGATTGCTGGGTCCAGATTGACGAAGTTCGGCAGCTTGCTTTTGTCGAGCTTTTGGAAGATGCCGCCGCGAATCTGGCGCGCCGCAAACGGGCGTGCGGTGGTAAACACCACGTCATATCCGCTGCTGCCGGCCAGCAGTTTAGCCTCCAGGGTCTCGTTCGAATCGTAGACGTCGTAAACCACCTTGATCCCGGTCTGGACAGTGAAGGCCTTGAGCGCGTCCTCAGTGATGTAATCCGACCAGTTGTAGATGTGCACAACTTTTTCTTCCGACCGGAATTCTTTGGCCTGGCCTTCGTTGGCCTGGAGTTCGTTGGCCAAGGCAACAGTGCAGAGCAGTGCAAGTGCCGAACTGAGCAGGGACGTGCGCATCGGTAAGCTCGCGAGTGGAAGATGCTCAATCGTCCATGAGCTGACCGCAGGCGTCAATGCCGGATGGCTTCTTGCTGCTTGCTTTAGGTGGCTGCTGCGGGCGCAGCGCCGGCTTGAACAGGTCGCTTGTGGTTGGCCTGAGACCGGTGCAGTCGGGCCGACACGGCAAGTTCGTCATGGTGGGCGCAGCGCAGCAATCGATTGGTCTTTTTCTACGTTCATGGCGATCGGAAAATGGATTGCCACCTCGCCACAGTCCGAAGCTGTGAATTCTGCGACTGCGCCTGACCGCTCCGCGCAGAATGACGGCCGGCACCAGCTCTAACTAACTTCATGACTTTGGCGCCGGGCTTTATGCCTTCCGCTGGCACCGTGCCATGTCAGCTAGCTAGCGCAAATCGAGCTTTAGGATCGGCACCGGGGGCTTCTCGGAACCGATGTAGAGGTAGCGGCAGCGCCGGCTGTAGCTGAGCGCTTCGGCCTGGGTGATCGGCGGTAGTGCATCGCGCAGCGGTTTGCGTGCCAGCGCCGTTGCCCAAGATTCATCGGGTGCGCGGCGGTAGCGGTAAATCGCAGCGTAGGTAAGCAGGGCCATTTCCAGGCCATTGCAGGAAAGATCCAGTGCCGTGGGCTGATTGGCATAGCGCACAAAATCGTTGGCGTCGCCGTCGCCGTGCGGCTCGGGAATGCCGGAAAAACTTCCCACGTGTTCGGCGAGCTGACTGCCATCGGGCGCCAAGCTGGCAGGCTCTGGGCGCAAGCGAAGGCGATACAGGGAGGCCGGCACGATGCGCTTGTCGACCAGATAGATCCAGCCGCTTTCGGCGTCTACCGCGATGCCCTCGCTATCGCGCGCGCCGTCCGGATAGCGAACTGAGAGCGTCCAGCTCGGTCTCACGCTGCCTTCGGGCGCGCCCGGCTCTCGCACAACGTGGATTTGCACCGAATCACGGACCGCCGCGTTGTCTCCGACATCGGCGATGGCCAGATAGCGCTTGCCTTCAAGTCGAAACGCGTCGATGTCTTCCCAGTCAATGTTGCTTACCCCGGCAACCGCAACCGTGCCCAGAATTTCGCCGCTGAGCGAGAGCGCGAACAGCTCTGGCGGTTGGCCGCCGTCGTTGATCGCCCACATGCGCTGCCTCTCAGCCGGCTGCTCCGAGAGCGACGTGGTCAAGCCACTGAACTCCGCTAGGCGCGGATCGTTTTGCCAGCCCGCGATGCCAAAGTCGCTGATTCCTAGCCAACCCAGGCCCATCACGAGCAGCACTTTCATCGTGCGGCGGCTTTCAGTTTGGGTGCGCGCGCAGCAATAATTTCCAGATTGCCCAAAAACGCCAGTGCGGCGTAATAGCGCGCGGGATCACCGTTGCCGACCGCAATCGCGATGTGGCCGGCATCGTAGCCATCCAACGCGGCGTCAAAGCTGCGCCAGCGACCGTCCACATAGGCTTGGGTCCAGGCATGTGGCACAAACACGCGCTGCTGACCGGCGTAGTAATCGGTGAACGCAAAGCCGTTCGCCACGCGCGTTGGAATGCCTGCTGCACGTCCAAGCGCCGCCAGCAGCAAAGCGTGCTCGGTGCAATCGCCGCGCTGCTTTTGGTACGCCTCAAGCGCGGATGCATAGCCCACCGCCAGGCCTTTGTCGCGGATATGAGCGCGCACGAATTGGGTCAGCGCCTGCATGGTTTGCAGCGGCTTATCCGTGATCTTTAGCGTCAGCGCGCGCTGTTTCAGTTCGTCGACGTTGCTTTGCAGCCATTCGTTGGCCTCAAGATATCTTGCCAGCTCGGCCTTTGGGAGCGGATCGGGCGACGGCGAATCCGCGTCGACATGCAGCCAGAGCTTCCCAGCCTGCCTGCTCACTTGCTGCTCACCATACTCCGGCAGTGCCAGCTGCGTGCCATCGCGGCTGCGCAACAGGTACTCAGCGTCGTCATGCAGGGCAGCCGCGTCGAACTTGGGCGCCTTGATTAGCAGCTGCTGCAAAGTGTCACTGCTCTGGTTTTTGGCCAGCGCACAAGCCTTGCTGCAGCGCACGATTTCCATTTGCATGCCGAGCAGCGGAATGCTCATGCGCTGGGGATCGAACGTATCGTCAACGCTGGCGCGCACGTTGAGGGCGAAGCCTGGGTAGCGGATGGTCTGCTCAACTTCGATCAGGGATACGTCCTTATCCATCAGCTCGACCACTTTGCGGGGACCGAAACGCGTGACCACTTCGATGGCTTCCAGCAGCGCGGGATCGAAGCTGATCAGGCGCACTTCGCTGCCAGGTTTCATGCCCGAGCGCACCAGCGCTTGGTTGATGCCTTCGCCCAGCAACGCGCCCTTGGGATAGGGCATCGACTTGCGGGTGCTCAGGCCGCCGACGCGCGTTTCGATGTGCAGCACGCCGTTCACGATGCTGCCTTCCACCACGCTCTCCTGGTCCGAGGTGAGCTGCGATTGACGGAAACCAAGCGGCTGACCGTCTTTGGTTTCGCGGTACTCGGTGACCGATCCTAGGCGCAACGGAACGCCTGCGCGCACGGTATCGATCCGCATCGTCTCGCGCGTGATCACGCGATCGGCCAGCTCGTTTCGTTCCGCCAGCATGTGCCCAACCTTGATGCCGTCAAACAACAGGGCGCGCCAGATCTCGCGCTCAGGGTTTGTCGCTTCAGGGTTCGTTTTTGAGGCGGCATGGCCGAAACCAGCCCCGGTTAGGCAGAGCAGGGCAATCAGGATTTTTTTCATCGCGCCATTGTGCACGCCCGGAGGCTACCGGCCAATGCATGAAGTCACTACAGGCAAGCTGCGTTCAAGCCGAGTTTTCAATCAGATCAAGCGCACACGCCGCGGCTTATGGAATCTCTCGGTTTACGCAGATGAAAGCGCCTCTAGAGCTTCCCAGCGCTGGTAGGCCACGCTTAGGGCTTCCTGTGCATCGAACAGCTGTTGCTGGCGCACCCGCATTTGCTCGGGCGTCTGGCGAAAAAATGCCGCTTCCGATTGCGCCAGCTGCTCGTCGTGGATTCGCGTTTCAAGCGCCTCAATGCGCGCCGGCAGTTCGCCCAATTCGCGGATTTCCTTGAAGCCGAGCCGCTTGCGGCGCGTGTTTTCAGCGCCAGCGTCGGGCGCGCGAGCGGGCTTTTCGCCGCGTTCGCTGGCAGCCGATGCTTTGCTCGGTCGTTGCGCACGCCACTCGGCAAAGCCACCCACGTACTCGCGCCAGATGCCCGGCTCATCGCAGGCCAAAACCTGGGTCGCAACGCGATCCACGAAGGCGCGATCATGGCTGACCAGAAGCACCGTGCCTGGGTAGTCGTCAAGCAGTTCTTCAAACAATTCGAGCGTCTCAACGTCCAGATCATTGGTGGGCTCGTCCAGCACCAACAGGTTATGCGGCTTGGCAAACAGCTTGGCCAGCAGCAGTCGGTTGCGCTCACCGCCGCTGAGCCGGTGAATGGGCGCCCTGGCTTGCTCAGGTGAGAACAGGAAATCCTGCAAATAGCCAATGATGTGCTTGCTGCCCTGGGCGTTGCTGATTTCACTGCGCCCTTCAGCCACGTTATCGGATGCGCTGAGGTTCTCGTCCAGGCTTGCCCTGCCTTGGTCGAAATAGGCCAATTCGATCTGCGTGCCAAGCGTGGCGCTGCCCGACTGAGCCTCCAGCTCACCGAGCAGCAGTTTGACCAGGGTGCTCTTGCCGCAGCCATTGGGGCCCAAAATGGCCACACGATCGCCACGCATCACGCGGCTCGTCAGCTTGCTCACGATCACTCTCTGATCGAATGAAAAGCTCAGCGAATCCACATCCAGCACCAGCTTGCCCGAATTGGAGCCCTGCTGGCTGGCAAAGCGCACCTGGCCGATCTGATCGCGCCGCACCTCGTGCTCGCGGCGCAAAGCCAAAAGCCGCGAGACCCGACCCGCGCTGCGCGTGCGGCGCGCTTCGATCCCCTGTCGAATCCAGGCTTCCTCGATGGCGAGCTTCTTGTCGAACAGGGCGCGCTCCTTGGCCTCTTCGTTCTGACGCTCGGCGCGGCGCCGCAGATAGTTGTCATAGTCTCCCGGCCACGAGGTGAGCGCACCGCGATCCAGCTCAATGATCCGGGTTGCAAGCCGGCGCAGAAAACTACGGTCATGGGTGACAAAAACCAGGCTGCCGCGAAAACGCAGCAGGTAGTCCTCCAGCCATTCGATGCTTTCGACGTCCAAGTGGTTGGTCGGTTCGTCCAGCAGCAATACATCGGGCTCGCTGGCCAGCGCCTCGGCCAGGAGTGCGCGCCGCTGGGTGCCGCCCGAAAGTTCGGCAAATGGCATCGACGCCGGCAGCTTGAGCTGTTCGATCAGGCGCTTGACGCGCGCGGCCGGCGGCAGCTGTCCCTCCGGATGTGCTTGCGCAATGGCTTCAAGGCGCTCGCTGACGATCCCGTCAGCCTGCTTCGGAAGCTCCTGTTCCAGGCGCGCAACGCGGACGCCATCGGCCTTGGTTTGCGCACCATCGTCGAGGCGAATATCGCCCGCGAGCAGCTTGAGCAGGGACGATTTGCCGGCGCCATTGCGCCCGACGATGCAGACTCGCTCAGCGCTGTTGAGCGCGAAGTGTTCTTCGTTCAAGAGTGCGGCAGCGCCAAATGCAAGATGTGCGTTCTGTAGTGTGAGCAGGGTTGCCATGGGGTGCATCAAACTCCGAGTGTGCTCCGGCGGGCCGCTCACGAACCAGTCGTGAGCTGCCAACGGCAAAAATCATGGCGACGTGGTTCCGGCGGCTTGCCAACCGGGTTTGAGGCCAGTGCGAGTGGGTTTGCGCTGGGCCGCGCTTGCGGGCTGCTTGGCGCGCTTGCACGGCAGCCGTCGCCGAGGGAGCGCATGGTAACGGCTGGCGCCTAGGCTGCAAGCGCCGCTGTTCAGTGCCCCTTGTTGCAATGCCCCTGTTCAGTGTGCGGATTCAGTGTGCGGGTTCAGTTTGTCTGGCCTTCGCTCAGCCAGGGCGAGCCTCAGCTGCTGCTCGCAGCGGCTGTCTTAAAGGCCGCTTTGACGTCGGCATCACGCCTGCACGAGCCCACTAAGTACAATCGCATATCAATAGGTCTTGGAGGCTAGCGTGAGATGGGTGCATCTTGACCGAAACCGGAACCTGTAGATGCTGCGACTCCGCCTCGCGGCTCCGCGCAGAGTGAGCAAAGTGCGTCGCGAATCGCGTCTGTCGCGTCAGTGGCCGAATGGCCAAAGCGGCTTTTGCCTCGCTACTGCAATCGATGCGGTTCGCAGGCGCACTACAACCTGCGCGCGCTCGGTACTCCAATCGCTGCGGTTCGCAGGCTCACGGCATCCTACGCGCTCTAAAATCAATGACTTACGGTATAGGTTCACGCAAAGGGAAGCGCAGAACATGACCTTTAACCTCAAGGCGGCGACGAGTTCGATCCTTCATGCGGGCTGCGCGCCATGCCGGTGATGTCGATTTTCACCGGGGAAGAGCGCGCTGCAGTCGTGGCCAGTCAACCGGTTCCGCTGTATCACCAGCTCTATTGCGTGTTGCGCTTGAAGATCGAGCAGGGCGGCCTGCGCCATGGCGAAGTGCTGCCAAGCGAACTTGAGCTGGCCGAGCTATTCGGGGTTTCCAGAATCACCTCCAAGCGTGCGCTGGACGAATTGGAGCGCGCCGGCATGGTCAGCCGAAGGCGCGGTCAAGGCACCACGATCACGCATCGCTATGAGCCCAAGATGCTGGTCGCGCCACTCACCAGCATGCTGGAGAGCTTAGCCGTAATGGGCAAGGAGACCACGGTGGAGCTGGTGGAGTTTGAGCGCGTGGTGGCGCCGGACACGATTTGCACCACGCTGAAGCTGCCGCCTCGTTCACGCGTTGACCGCGCCGTCCGCCTGCGATTTATCGACGGTGATCCGTTCGCGCACTATGTCAGCTTCACAATTCCGCTGGGCAGTACCTTCAATGCCAAGGCGCTGCGCCAAGGCTCGCGCTTGGAGCTGTTTCGCGCCATGGGCGTGGAGGTGGGTGAGATCGATCAGGTGCTGAGCGCCTGCGGTGCCGACGCCTTTGTCGCCAAAGCCCTGAACCTGACCGTCGGGGCGCCGCTATTGCAGGTGAATCGCACCTATTTTGATGTCCGTCAGCGGCCCGTCGACCACCTGCACTGCCGCTATCGGCCGGATCGCTTTCAATACCATATGCGTCTTTCAGCGCCGCTGCGAGGCTCGCGATGAGCGCCCAAACGCCGGCCCAAACGCTGGCCCAAAAACTGGTGGCGCGCGCCGCTGGCGTGGCCACGGTCGCGGACGACCAGATTGTGACCTGCCGCGTCGATCTAGCCATGATGCATGACTCCGGCGGCCCGCGCCGAGTCGACAGCAAGCTGCGTTTTCTAGGCGCAGGCATTTGGGATCCGGATCGCGTAGTGGTGGTGTCCGACCACTTTGTGCCAGCGGTGGATCTGGACAGCGCGCAGATTTTGCAGTTCACGCGCGCCTGGGTCGCTGAGCACGGGATCAAGCACTTCTATGACATGCGCGGCATTTGTCACGTGGTGCTGCCCGAACACGGCCATCTGGCGCCCGGCATGTTCGTCGTTGGCGGCGATTCGCACTCGCCAACGGGTGGTGCCTGGGGCGCTTTCATGGTCGGGATTGGCGCCACCGAAATGGCCGGCGTGTTGGTCACAGGCGAGATCTGGATCCGCGTGCCGCGCACCTTGCGCGTGCTGCTCAACGGTCAGTTTATGGACGGTGTGGCGGCCAAAGATGTGCTGCTCCATCTGTGCGCAACGCTCGGTATGGAAAACGAATATCGGGTGATTGAATTTGCGGGTTCATTGCTGCCGTCATTGCCGATGCCCGAGCGCATGACGCTATGCAATATGACAGCAGAACTCGGCGCTAAAACGGGCTTGATTGCGCCGGACGAGGTGACCTACGCCGCGCTTAGAGCCGTTGGCCGCGATCTGACGCCCGAACCCCACTGGCGCTCGGACCCGGACGCCGCTGTGGAGCAGAGCTGTATTGTCGACGTCGCCCAATTGCCGCCCCAGGTGGCCGCGCCGCACAGTCCCGCCAATGCGGCGCCGGTGCATGCGCACGGCAAAGTAGCCATCGATCAGGCCTATATTGGCGCCTGCACCGGCGCCAAGCTGGCTGATTTGCACATGGCTGCGCGCGTGCTCAAAGGGCGCAAGGTGCATCCACGCACGCGCCTGCTGGTTGCCCCGGCTTCGGCGCGTACCATGATGCAAGCCAGCCGCGATGGAACCTTGACCACACTTACCGAGGCCGGGGCGATCGTGTTGCCAAGTGGCTGCGGCGCATGCGCCGGGATGGGGGCAGGCGTGCTGGCAGCGAAAGAAGTCTGTATTGCTTCCACCGCGAGGAATTTCCAGGGACGCATGGGGGCCAAGGACAGCTTGGTCTATCTGGGCTCGCCTTACACGGTGGCAGCCTCGGCGATCGAGGGCATGCTTGCGGATCCACGGCCGTTCCTGTCATGAAGCTCATTGGCGGCAAAGCATTTGTTCTTGGCGATCGCATCGATACCGATCTGCTGGCGCCTGGGGCGCATATGCGCAAGCCGATCGAGGAGCTCAAATGGCATTGTCTGGAAGCCGTCGACCCTGAGTTCGCGCGCCGCGTGAAGGCAGGAGATGTACTCATTGCCGGCCGCGGTTTCGGCATCGGCTCTTCGCGTGAGCAAGCCGCCCAGGCGCTCAAGGAGCTTGGCATTGGCTGCGTGGTGGCGCGCAGCTTCGCGCGCATCTTTTACCGCAACGCGCTGAACTTGGGGCTGCCGGTGCTGGTCTGCGAAGAAGATTTTTCGGTGCGTGCAGGGGATGACGTCGAGGTCGATATCCGCGCCGGAGTGCTCAGAAACTGCACGCAGGGGCATTTTGCTCGCGCACAGCCGATGCCCGATTTCCTGATTGCGATGCTGGATGCCGGAGGCCTGCTGCCGCAGTTGAAGCTCAAGCTTGCACAGCGCTTGCGCTCGCCGTGCTGAGCGCCGATCGCCAAGCGCCGCGCAGATTTCAGGGCGCAGATTCCAGGGCGCAGATTCCAGGTCACCTGCATCGCCACGCTTCGCAAGCGGATCAAAAAGGTCCACACTGTGGCGTCCGGCCGCTAACTGCAAAAAGAAGTACCAATTCGTCCGGACAACCTTGCGTGAGAGGGGGCGTTTCGCCTTATCCTTTCACAAGCCTTAATGCCAACGAGCCAGAAACAATGCGTATAGATTTACTTGAAGATGATCCGGACCAAGCCGCAATTCTGGTGGATTGGTTGAAGCAGGCTGGACATACCGTCGAGTGGCACCGCTCCAGTGCTGACTTGACCCGTTCACTGCATCGCGAAGTGCCGGACGTGCTGCTGCTGGACTGGCTCTTGCCCGAAGGTAGCGGGATGGACGTTTTGATGTGGGTCCGGCAGTCCTTTCTGGGCCAGATCCCGGTCATCTTCATCACGGCTCAGGATCGCGAAGAAAACGTGGTGGCTGCACTGCAGGCCGGAGCCGATGATTATCTGGTTAAGCCGGCGCGTCGCGGCGAGCTGCTGGCCCGCATTCATTCGCTCGGTCGTCGCGCTGGGTTGGTGCAGTCCAATCTGAATTTGACCGCAACTAAGCCCTACGTTTTTGACGTGACCGGGCGCAGCGTGAGTCTCGGCGGCAAGATCCTCGATGTCACCAGCAAGGAATTTGACCTTGCCGTACATCTGTTCGGTAATTTCGGCAAGTTGGTGACCCGAGCGACGCTGCTGGAGCGGGTTTGGGGGCGCTCCAGTACCAACGTCTCCACGCGTACCGTCGATGCGCACGTCAGCCGAATCCGCAAAAAGATGGAGCTGGACGATCGACATGGCTGGCGGCTGATCTCCATTTACCAGCACGGTTATCGCTTGGAACATACATCCGAATAGAAACAAGACCCAATAGTGGCGGGCCACCGCGCTCGGCGCGAACGTGGTTACATTGGATGGAGGAGGTTGCGTGGCAGAGAAACCCAGCAAAGCTGCACAGGAAGGCAATGTCGATCAAATTCGCGACATCCTGTTCGGCGGTCAAATGCGCGACTACGAACGGCGCTTTTCTGAACTTGAAGAGCGCATGCGTAAGGACGTCGAAAAGCTCCGCAGCGAACTCAATCGGCGTCTGGAGCAGATCGACAGCCTGGTCCAAGACAATCACGAGCGGCACAGTGCGCAGCTGAAGAAGCTGGAGCTTGAGCTGCGCAATGCGGCCGAGCTTTCTGAGCAGCGTGATCAGAGCAACAGCAAGGCGCTGCGGGCTGAGTTAGCCGCAACCGACGATAAGCACGACAAGTCCGATCAGGTCTTGCGCGAGCGCCTGCACAAGCTTGCGCTGGAGTTTTCCGACGCACTCAGGCAGCGCAGCGAAGAGCTGGCCTCGGAATTCGAGCGCCAGTCAGCACAGCTGCAGGATCAGAAGGTTGCGCGCGACGAGATCGCGGGTTTCTTCACCGAAATGGCATTGCGATTGACGCGTCAGTTCGAGTTGCCGGGCGTCAAATCGGGCAAGGCCTGAGCGCGCATGGCGCGCCTGCGCCTGGTATCGCAGTGCCGACGCCGTAGCGAACGCCTGCTTGCCGCAAAGGGTAGGCGCAGCGGCCCATGGAAAATGGCTCATGAGTGACGTCGACTTTGATCGGCTGCGTGACTTGCTCTTGGCCGATGAGCGCGTCAAGCAGGACGCGCTGCGCGCTGACATGCGCGCATTGGACCTGCGCGTGCTTGAGCTGCCGAGTCTGCCCGGCGCACTGGAAAAGCCCGATAACGTACCGCGACTGAGCAAGGCGCTCGCCCCGCCGGTATCTGAGGCACTGCGTCAGATTGCGCATCAGAACCCCGGTTTCTTTGTCTCCATTCTGTTCCCGATTATCGGGCCGATTATTCGCCGCGCGATCGCCGATAGCATTGGCGCGCTGCTCAAGAATCTCAATCGGACGCTCGAGCACAGCTTTTCTTGGCAAGGCTTAAAATGGCGGATTGAAGCGGCGCGCACTGGCGTCTCGTTTGGCCGCATTGTGCTCAAGCACTCGCTCGCCTATCGCATTGAGCACTTGTTCTGGATTGAAAGCGGCAGCGGTTTGCTGCTGGCACACGCGGCAAATGCGGGCGCACTTCAGGCCGACAAAGACGCGGTCGCAGGCATGTTGACCGCGATTGCCGATTTTGCCCGCGACGCGGTGCTCACGCAGGCCAGCGAATCGCTTGATCGGGTTGAGCTGGGCGAGCTGTCGGTGCGCCTGCTGCGCGCCCCGGAAGCCTATTTGGCGGTGGTAATTCGAGGCGAGCCGAATGCGGAAGTTTTCGCAGGCTTGGCTGAGCTGGTGGAAGCTCTGCATCAGGAGCTTCCGGCCACCAGACGTGATTATCTGGTGCCGGCCGAAGCGCGCCTGAATGCGTGGCTTGAACAATCCGGACGCGCTGAGGCTTTGCGGCAGGATGATCGTCCGCCCTGGAAAGCCCTCGTTGTGATCGCTGTGCTGGCCCTGATGTTGGGCTCCTGGCTGGCCTGGGACCTGTGGCGGCGCACTGAGAAGGACGCTGAGCTGGTGAGGGTCCGCGCGGTGGTTGAAAGCGCATCAGGAATCAGCGTCAGCTCGCTGCTGCTGGAGGGCAATGTGCTGCGCGTGTCCGGCCGCCGCGATCCGTTGTCGCCCAGCGACCGCGAGCTGGCTGCCTTGCCCGCGCTGAAAGGCTATGCGGTGACCGGTGACTGGCGCACCTTGATTTCCTGGGAGCCGGACATCGTGCAGGCGCGCGTGCGACGCAATTTGTCGCTACCGCCGGAAGTGCTGACGGAGTTCGACGGCCAAACGCTTCGCCTGCGCGGGGTTTGGCGCGCACCGCCCGCTGCGCTGGATGCGCAACTGCTGGCGCTGTCGAGCTGGCTGCAGCTGGACACCACGCAGCTCACGCTTGATCGCGATGCCGAGGCGCGCGCTCAATTGCGCGAGTTGAGCACGCGGCTGATGCGCTACGCGCTGCACTTCAGCGTCGATGACCAACCCAGGGCTGAGGATTTGGCGCAGCTCGATCCGCTCGCGCGGGACCTGAAGCGCTTACAGGAACTGGTGCGCGCGCTTGGCACGCCGGTAAAACTCACGCTGGTGGCGCACGCCGATTACACCGGCACGCGCGCGATCAATCGGCGCGTCACCACTGCGCGTGCCGACTGGTTGCGTGCCGAGCTGCGTCAACGCGGCCTTGATCTGGCTCAGGCTGCGAGCGAATTTAGAATTGATCCGCCCGACGTAGCGCGCGAACGCGCCAGGCGCGTGCGGATCGTTGTAGCATTCCCGCCATGACCATCTCTGCGCGCAAAATTTGTTTGTTGGGTGATTTCGCGGTTGGCAAAACCAGTTTGGTGGCACGCTTCATCATGAACGTGTTCAGCGACCGCTACCTGACGACGGTCGGGGTCAAGGTCGACACGCGTGAAGTCCAGGTTGGCACCGAATCGCTCAAGCTGGTGATCTGGGATTTGGCGGGCACCGCGCAATTGAACGGCGCCGGGCGCGCGTATGTGCAGGGAGCCCATGGCGTGATCTACGTGTGCGACCTCACGCGCCGGGAAACGCTTGAAAGCGTGCACACATTGAAAGCATCGATTGATCGATTGATCGGCGTCAAACCGTCCATCCTCCTGGCCAACAAGAGCGATTTGCTCGACAGAGCAGAAATTCAGGACGCAGATTTAGCCGGATTTGAGGGCTATCTTGCCACTCACCGCGCCAGTGCGAAATCGGGCGAGCAGGTGGAACAAGCATTCAGGGCTCTGGCCGAAGCCGTGAAGTGAAGGCGGTGTTCCCAGCGGCGGTGCGCGCTCATTTGGACGCGCAGACTTACGATCCCGAGCGTTTGGCTTGCCTGGAGTTGGTGGGTGCGAAGCGCGGATGGAGCGGCATGCCGGAAAGTCTTGGCATCGCGCGTGACAGCTCGTGGGTCGACGATCTTTTTCTCGGCTGGGATGACGCTGAGCCGGTATTCATGCCGCTGATTCAGTCCCCCACTGGGGTTGCCCTGCAGGTGCATCGTTTTCGCACTGAGGGGCGCATCTATGTGCTGTTCGTGAGCGTCTCCGAGGTGATCTCCGACCTCGGTGAGCGGCAACAGCAAGGTCACCGCCTGGCGCTGCAGCAGCGTGAGCAGGCGCAGGCGCTGAAAGCGCTGACGCAGGGGCGCCAGACTTGGGTTGATGCGGGTGCTGAAGACGCCCAGAGCGTGATTACCACCTTCGCGCACGAGTTCGGCACACCGCTGACGGCGCTGCTTGGCCAGCTTGAGGTGTTGGCCGGCCAGACCCATGAGCCGCGTCAGCGCGAGCGCGTTTCTGCCATCCGCCGCAGCGCAAGTCATCTGCATGCCTTGGTCCAGGGCTTGCTGGACGAGGCGCGTCTTGGGCACGGCACGCTTGAGCTAAGCCCAGTTGAACTTGAGGTTGCGGAATTGGCAGCTGATCTCAGCGCGATGTTCGAGCCCGAGGCCCGGCGTTTAGGTCTCAGCTGGCAACTGAGCTGTGATCCGGCACGCATTCAGGTTGACGCCGTCCGTTTGCGCCAGGTGCTGATCAATCTGTTGAGCAATGCGATGAAATATGGGCGTGGCGCGGTGCAAGCGGAGCTGCGTACGACGCCGTTTGAGCTGCGCGCCGAGGTCAGCGACGAGGGCGCCGGTTTCACTCAGGTGCAGCGCGAAAGCCTGTTCCAGCCGTTTCGCCGCTTTGCCACCGGGCATGGTGATGGCTCGGGCCTCGGCTTGTTTATCGCGCGTCAGCTGGCGCTTGCGTTGGGTGGCAGTCTGAGCCTGATCAGCGGTGACGGGGAAGGCGCTCATTTTCAGCTGCGTGTGCCGATCAAAGTCGCAAGCGTGCAAACGATGCCTGACCGGATGCGCGAACTGCTGGTGGTGGACGATGATCCGGACGTGCGCGTCATGCTGTCCGCGCTTTTGGCACCGTATTACTTCAGCGTGGACGAAGCGGTCGATTTGGAGTCGGTTGTGCAGCGGCTTGCGCTGCGTCCCGATGTCATGCTGGTCGATCTTGGCCTTGGTACCGAAAGCGGTTTGGACGTGATCACCCACGTGCGTCGTAACGGCTACCGCGGACGCATCGTCGCCACCAGCGCCGATCACAGCACGGTACACACCCGTGCGGCAAAGAGCGCCGGAGCGGATGCCTTCATTGCTAAACCGTTCGACACCACGCGTTTGGTCAGAATCCTGCACGCGGATTGATTTGGCTCGGTTGGTCAGGATGCCGCAAGTTCGAGGAACGGTCGTTGCGCGCGTCGTCGCGGAATCCATAAGCGCAAAACGCCGTCAGCTAAGCTGAAACCGCGTTTCATCCTCCGCGGTGGCTTCGCGCCATGAGAGTTAACGTGAAACTCGTTCAGCGTCAGCAAGACTGAAGCCGCGGATTTAAGCGTCTGCGCCCCACGTCGGCCCGTGACGTCTGCGCCTGACGACTGCTCGCGACGACTGCTCGCGACGTCTGCGCACAATGACGGTTTGCGGCTGTGTCATTTTCGACGGAAGGGAGAAACCCCGTTTTGGGCGGTTTGAGATCTCTGCGGTGCGCTCGAGATGACAAACAACTCGTGATCATCGCGCTGCTCGCAACGACGGGACTGGGACCGGAACTTGCCTCGCAGCGGGGAAGAATTTCATCCCCCGCGCGGCTGCGAGGGATGACTGTTCACATCAGCCGACGTCCGTTCGCGCAGGATTCAAGGCAGAATGCGCCAAGCGCATGGGCTTGCGCCCAGTGCCCTGGTTAGCGTCAGGCGTGCGGATTTTCAGTGGTTTTAGGGGGGCAAGTGATAACCGTACCAGACGAGCAAATGACCGCACTGCGAAGTTCTTATCGCGCCAGCTTCCCAACCAAGGCCAGCAATCTTTCGCAATCCCTTCAGCGCTTCGAATCCGAATTGGACTCAGCGAGCCTGCAGCACGTTCATATGCTGGTGCACCGGCTTGCCGGATCCGCCGCGCTGTATGGCTATGGCGCGCTTGGGCAGCAGGCCCGCAGCGTGTTGAACTTGGTCGATGAACTTAAGCTTCCGTTTGGCTTGTCGGTGTTGGCGGATATCCATGAAGCGGTGCTTGCCCTGGTTGAGGCGCTGAATAGGGAGTCTGCGTGATGCGCTGGGGACTGTTCTTGGTACTGTTTCTTTTCGGCTGCGCTCAAGTGTCTACCGTCGAGCTTCGAGGCAAGAGTTTTCGCGTGGAGCTGGCCCGTACGCCTGCCGAGCAAGCCAAGGGGCTGATGTTCCGGACCGAACTGGCGGACGACGCCGGCATGCTGTTCCTGTTCGACGACGAGGCGCCGCGCGCGTTCTGGATGAAGAACTGCAAGATCCCGCTCGACATCCTTTATTTCGACAGCCAGTGGCGGCTGGTTGGCAAATCATTGAACACGCCGCCCTGCAATCTGGGCGATCGCTGCCCCTCCTATCCAAGCGGGGCGCCAGCGCGCTACGTGCTTGAGCTGCGCGGCGGTTTGGGCGAGGAAATGGGCGTCATCCTTGGGGACCGCTTGGAGTACCGACCATGAAGCCCGCTAACTTTTATGGCACGAAGCCAGCCCGGAGCATGCAACGCACCGCCAGGATCGCGACCGCCTGTCATCTCGAGCGCAGGGAGAGATCTCAAGCGGCCCAGAACGAGATTTCTCCCTTCGGTCGAAATGACCAAGGCGGTGGAAATGACCAAGGCGGTGGAAATGACCAAGGCGGTGGAAATGACACCGCCGCCAACTGTCATTCTGCGCGGAGCCGTCAAGCGCAGTCGCAGAATCCACAGCTTCCAGTTTCGGCAAAGCTGAACGAGTTGCGCGCTAACACGTTGTTTGCCGTTGCGCTGTGCGCGCTCTTGGCCGCATGTGCTTCGACACCCGCAGCGCGGGGGGTCGCGCCAGCGATAAAGTCAGACGCAACTTCCGGCGCGCCAGCGGCAATGACAATGGCCGACATCCTTGCCGCAAGCCCAGCTTCTGATTGGCGTACACCGAACCCGGATTACACCCTTTATCTTGAGTTGGACGGCGGTCGTGTGGTGCTGGAATTGAATCCGGCGCTAGCGCCTCAGCACGTGCAGAACGTGCTTAAGATCGTGCGCTCAGGGTACTTTCATGGCCTGCCAATCTATCGCGTGCAGGACAATTTTGTCGCGCAATGGGGCGACGCTTCAGGCACCCGCCCGATGTTGGATGGCGCCAAGCAGTTGCCGCCGGAATTTGTCTCGCCAGTGACGCCGGGACAGCGCGTGACCGAGCTGCCGGATCCAGACGGATTTGCGCCACGCGTTGGCTTTCTGGACGGTTTTCCGGTGGCGATGGATCAAGCGCGCAGCACGCTCTGGCCAGCCCACTGCTACGGAGTCCTAGGTGTGGGTCGCGACAACGCGCCGGATACAGGCAGTGGTGCCGAGCTGTATGTCGTGATCGGGCACGCACCTCGACAGCTGGATCGCAACATCACCGTGATTGGCCGCGTGATCTATGGCATGGAACGCATCAGTGCGCTGCCGCGCGGCGCCGCGCCGATGGGAATGCTTGCCGAACCTGAGCAGCAATCGAGCATTCGCGAGCTCCGTGTTGCCGCCGATGTGGCGCCCGAAGAGCGCAGCAAGTTGGAACTGCTGCGCACCGATAGCGCGAGTTTTTTAGCCGTGGTTGAAGCCAGACGCAATCGCCGCGACGCTTGGTATTTGACGCCAGCCGGCCATATTGATCTTTGCAACGTGCCCTTGCCGATGCGCCAAAAACCCTAGCTAGAGCGTTCGCGCGCACGCTCTAACGCGCCGGATCACGCGTTGAGCTGCCAAATCGCCGCATTCAGCGCCAGCGCAAACAGCAGCCAGGCTAGGTACGGAACCAGTAACCATGCTGCAACGCGTTCGATCCGCCAAAAAAGCCAGATGGTGGCAGCCACACTGGGCACCAAGAGCACCATAATCAGCAGCGCTCCGCCGATTGCATGTGCGCCGAAAAAGGCGGGCGACCATGCTGCATTGAGGGCCAGCTGGAGCAGAAACAGCCCGATTGCGCGCGGGCGTTCGGGCTTCCGGGAAATCAGCACGCGCCAAAATGCGATCGCCATCAGCGTGTAAAGCAGCGTCCATACCGGCCCAAACCAAGTATTCGGTGGCTGAAACCATGGCTTGATCAGGCCCCTGAACCAAGCGTCGGGACTGAATGCGGCGCCGATTGCGGCGGCGCCGAAGCAAGCAGCGAAGGCAATGATCAGCAGCAGCGCACGATTGTTGAGCAGCATCTTGGTGTCCTTGAGCTTAGCCAGATGGAGCTGCAGTCTGAGGCTTAGGCTCACGAGTAACGTCCTTCAGAATGCCCACGCGGGAGAGAATAAGCGTCAGAAGCCGCACGCGGAGGCGCCAGGGAGGCGCTAGCGAGGCGCGGCGAGGGTAGTCGGATTGGGTGCTTTGCCCTCCGCGTTCTGCGCGACACCGCGTGCGGCTCTCCCACGCCCGATGCGAGCCACACGCACGCCCTATCATTGGAACCTGCTTCTTTCACACGGCCCAGCATGGATACAACAATCCCCTTTGTACACCGCGTGTCACCTGCTGAAGCGGACGCATGGTTGGCCGCGCTGCGTGATGCCGCGCCGGAGTTGAGCATCGTCGATTTCGCAAGGCTGAGTGACGCTGAGCGCGCGTCGGCGCGGGTTGCCATCGCTGCCAATCCGGATGCGTCGGCCTTGCGCACCCTGCCCGAATTGCGCTGGATCCAAAGCCTGTGGGCGGGGGTTGAAGGAATTGTGCAGGAGCTGGCCGATCTGCCGGTGCCCATCGTGCGCATGCAAGATCCACAAATGGCGGAAACCATGGCCGAGGCGGTGTTGACATGGACCTTGTATCTGCACCGGGACATGCCGCGCTATTTCCGACAGCAGCTGCTCAGCCAATGGCTGCAACATCCCGTGCGGCTTGCGCGTGAGCGACGGGTTGGAATCTTGGGGCTAGGCAAGTTGGGCACCGCCGCAGCGCAGGTGCTGTGCCAACACGGCTTCCATGTGAGCGGCTGGAGTGGCAGCGAAAAATCCGCCGCTTTTGCCACTTACTGGGGCACCGACGGCCTGTACCAGCTGCTCTCACTCAGCGACATCGTGATTGTTTTGGCGCCATTGACCGAGGCCACGCGTGGCTTGCTTGATGCGCGGGCGCTGAGCGTGCTGCCGCAGGGAGCCAGCGTGATCAACTTTGCGCGCGGCGCGCTGATCGACGATCAGGCTCTGCTGCAGGCGCTCGACGCCGGTCACTTGTCGCACGCAGTGCTGGACGTATTCACGCAAGAGCCGCTACCTGCGCACAGTGCGTTTTGGCAGCACGCCAAGATCACCGTACTGCCGCACGTCTCGGCGCCAACCAACAAGCCGACGGCCTGCGCGATCGTGGCCCGGCAGTTGCGCAACTACTTCAGTACCGGCGCAATTCCCGCCGCGGTTGACAGAAGCCGGGGTTACTGAGCAGCGCGCCTGCTGGCGCGGCTGATCGTTCAGGCCGGCTTGGGCTCCGTCGCTGCGCTCGGCGCGTTCTTTTCGGCTTGCGCAAGCGCATCGGAAACGGCGTTGGGCGAGCGCGTATAGCGGGCAAGAAAGCGGTACCAAGCGGGAACCAGGAACAGGCTAAGCACGGTCGAAAGAAAAATCCCCGTGCACAGCACCACGCCGATCGTGAAGCGGCTTTGCGAGCCGGCGCCAGTCACCATGAGCAGTGGGATCGCACCTACCAGGGCAGAGACGCTGGTCATTAGAATCGGGCGCAGACGGATCGTGCTGGCCTCGACGATAGCCTGTTCGATGCTGCGCCCGTGGTCGCGCAGCTGATTGGCAAACTCAACGATCAGGATTCCGTTCTTGGCCGCGATGCCAATAAGGATCAAGACCCCAATCTGCGAATACAGATTGAGCGTCGAACCAAACATCAGTATTCCAAGCAAAGCGCCAAGAATCGCCAGCGGCACGGTGAGCATGATGATCAACGGATGCAGGAAGCTTTCAAACTGGGCTGCCAGCACCAGATAGACGACCAGCAGCGCAAGGAAGAAAGTGAGCAGCAGACCGCCGCTGCTCTTCTTGAGCTCGCGAGCTTCGCCGCGATAATCGAAGCGAGTGCCCGCTGGCAAAGTTGCGACCGCCGAGGTTTCCATAAAATTCATCGCTTCGCCCAAGGTGTAGCCAGGGGCGGGTCGGGCCGAGATCGTGATCGCGCGGCTGCGGTTGAAGCGATTGAAGCTGCCTGCCTCGGCCAACTCCGTGACTTCGACCAGATTCGAAAGCGGAATCAGGCTGCCGGTGCGGGAGCGCACGTAGAGATTCTGCAGGTCGGTGGGAGATGCGCGCTCGCTGCGCTCAGCCTGCAGCAGGACGTCGTATTCCTCACCCGCGCGCATGAACGTGGTGACGCGGCGGCTGCCCAGCATGATGTCCAGCGTCGATGCCACTTCGTCCACGCTGACACCCAGATCGGCAGCGCGCGTGCGGTTGATTTCAACGCGCATTTGCGGTCGCGTCTCGCGATAGTCCGAATCCAGATTGAGCAAGCGCGGATTTTCCTGCAGCTTGGGCAGCAGCGCATCGCGCCAGGTTGCAAGCGTGTCGTAGTCGGCACCCATGATCACAAACTGCAGTGGCGCACCAAAGCCGCGCCCAAAGCCCTGACGCATCTGCGGCTGCCCAATCAATCCGGGAACGTTGCTCAGCTCGCGCATCACCACCCCCATCACTTCTTCGGTGTCCTGCGTACGCTCCTTCCAGGGCTTCATCACCACAATGGCCTGGCCGGTATGCATTTCTTCGCCCTGTTGGCCACCAAACCCCTGCGGCGCGCGAATGTTGACGCGCCGAATCAAGCCGGCCTCGGCCATCTGAACCAGCCGCGCTTCGACGTCCTTCATCTGGTTCAAGGTGTAGTCAAAACCTGCGCCTTCAGGTCCGCGCAGCGGGACAAAAAAGATGCCGCGATCCTCAGCGGGCGCCAGCTCCTGCGGCACGATGCGCGCCAACCCAAGGATACCGACGATGCAGGCCAGCATGATCACGACGTAGCGCACCGGCCGGTGAATCTCGCGCGTCAGTGCGCGCCCATACCATGCGCTCAGTCGATTACTCGCCCGATCCACCAGAGCGGCAAAACCTCGCTGTCCCTTGGAAGGGCGCAGCATCAGCGAGCACATCATCGGCGACAGGCTGAGCGCAACTACCGAACTGACGATCACCGCAAACGCAATCGCGGCGGCAAGCTCGCGGAACAGCCGGCCCAAATTACCTTCCATGAATGCGATGGGCACAAACACCGCAACCAAGACCACGGTGGTCGAGATCACGGCAAATCCAACCTGGCGCGCACCGCGATAGGCCGCCAGCAGAGGGGTTTCGTGCTCGCTATCAATGCGCCGTTGGCAGTTCTCCAGCACCACGATGGCATCGTCCACCACCAATCCGATGGAGAGCACCAGCGCAAGCAAGGTGATCAGATTCAACGAATAACCAAAGGCGTCCAGCGCAATGAATGAGGCGATGACGCACACCGGCACCGTGACGGCAGGAATCAGCGCCGCGCGCCAGGAACCCAGAAAAAGATAAATCACCAGCACGACCAGTGCAATGGTGATCAGCAAGGTCGTATAGACCTCTTTAATGGCGGCCTCAATGAACTCACTGGTATCGACCGCCACGATCAGGCGCGCACCCTCGGGCAGCGTGGTGACCATGTCAGCGACGATCGCGCGCACCGCACGCGAAACATCCAGCGCGTTTGCGGTGCTCTGCTTGATGATGCCCAAACCAACCTGGGGCTCGCCGTTGCCGGTGAAGTAAGTGCGCCGCTCCGCGGATCCCAGTTCAACATCGGCGACTTCGGCGAGCCGCGTCACGTGGCCATCGGCGCCCTTGCCGAGCGTCATGCTGGCAAAATCGTCGGCCAGTCGATAGGCGCGCGGCACGCGCACGATGAAATCGCGTTCCAGACTTTCAATACGCCCCGCGGGCAGCTCGATGTTTTCACGCCGCAAGGTCGCCAACACGTCATTGACGGTTAAACCACGCGCAGCAAGCTCATCGCGCTTCAGCCAAATGCGCATGGCGTAACGCTGGCCACCGCCAAGATTGACCCGCGCAACGCCATTCGCCGCCGAGAGCCGATCCAGCAGCGCTTGGTCGGCAAATTCAGTGAGCTCAAGCGAATTCATGCGATCGCTAAAGAAATTCAGCCACATCATCACGTCGGCGTCGCCATCGACTTTGGCAACCTGCGGCGGATCCGCTTCCGGCGGCAGCAGGTTGCGCGCTCTTGAGACGGCATCGCGAACGTCGTTTGCGGCCGCATCGATATCTCGGTTCAAGCCGAACTCGACCGTAACGCTGGAGCGTCCGTTGGCGCTGGATGACTGGATCAGCTCGATCCCCTCAATGCCGGCCACGGCGTCTTCCATGATCTGGGTGATGCGCGATTCGACCACCGCGCTGGATGCGCCGCGGTAGCTGGTTTCAACCGAAACAATCGGCGGATCAATGTTCGGGATCTCACGCAGGGGCAGGCGCACGAACGCCATGATGCCGAGCGCGACAATCAGCAGAGAAAGGGTGGTGGCAAAAACCGGCCGTTTGACCGAAAGATCCGAGAGCATCATGAGCCGGTCTGCTCCGGCTTCGCTGCGGCGGTCGCCCCAGGCTCCATATCCAGATTTTTGATCGCCATACCGGGGCGCAACTTGACCACGCCGTCGGTCACGATCACGTCTCCTGCCGCCAAGCCGGAGATGATCTCAACCCGGCCATCGCGGCGCGAGCCGATTTGCACGTCAGCGCGCTGCGCCTTTGAATCCGCATCCACGCGGTATACAAATGCCTGGCGACCAAGTTGCAGCAGGCCGATTTCGTCGATTGTCAGCGTCTCGCGCTTGAAGCCCTGCAGACGCACGGTGAGCAGCATGCCCGGCTTGAGCTTGCGCTCTTGGTTGGCGATGTGCGCGCGTAACACCACCGAACGCGTAATCGGATCCACTCGTGAATCGATCGAGCGCACGACGCCGGTAAAATCAATCGCCGGGAATGCGGCAGTGGTGGCGCGGATCTCTTCATCGACGCCAATCACGCCCAGAAAACGCTCCGGTACCGTGAAATCGAGCTTGATGGTTTCCACATCGTCCAGCGTGGCGATCGCGGTGCCCGGCGTGAGCAGGGTGCCTTCGCTGACCTGGCGAAAGCCCAGCACACCGGCGAACGGCGCCGTGATCACGCGGTCGCTGAGCCGCGCTCGAATCGCTTCGCGCCGCGCGCGCGCTTGGTCCCGAGCCGCAATTTGGGTGTCCACCGCTGAGCGCGTCACGGTGCCCTGCTGCACCAAATCCTGCAGGCGCTGCAGCTGCTTCTCAGTTTCCTCAAACGCAGCTTGCGCTTCCTTCAGCTGCGCAACCTCCGCGCGTCCGGTGAGTTCAACCAGAATGGCGCCGCCGCGCACCTGGTCGCCATCTTCAAAATTGACGCGCGCGACGGTCTCGGTGACTTTGGCGCTGATTGTGACGGATTCATTCGCCTGCGCCGTGCCCAGCGCTTCAATTTCATCGACCCACTCACGCGCCACGACTGCTTCGGTACGCACCCCAATTGCAGGCGGAGGACCGGAGCCCGCGGCTGGTGCACTCGTACCAGAACCCGAGGGTTGACAAGCCGCCAGAACGAGCGACACCAAAACGAACAGAAAGCGATTCACAACCGAGCCTTGCACAGATCTGATCAACGATTGTATCGCTGCGCTTCGAGTCAGGCCTGTGAAAATTGGCCTATGCAGGCAACGCTCCAGCTCTTCGCAGGGGCGCGCGGCACCACAACATGCCGCTGGCCGTTCGGACGTGATGCATCGCGTGCGTACCCTGCCTGACGCCAATCCCGTGACGCCAATCCCAACCGCCAAACGACGCCAATCCCAACGCTGCGGATGTAGGGGCGCGATTGATCGCGTCCAAGCCCACGCTGGAGTTCCGCTCTCGCTGAGATTCTGTGCACCGAAGGGACTGGCTTTGAAAAGCTAAGGCTCGCTCAATCACCGCCACCACAGTCACCGCAGCCGCTACCACCACCGGAATCACCGCTGCTGGAATCGCTGCCGCTGCTGCCTGAGTCGCCGCTGCTTGGCGGCGTTCGCGCCGAGGCGTAGTTGGCGAACACGCTGCTGGAGAGCGCCGCAATGCCCAGGACGGCGACCGCCTGTGGCCAGTCACTGCGCGAACTCGGCAAGGTGCGGAATTTTATCGCCAGCACCTTGACGCGTGAAACGCCCGCGCTGCTGCTATACGGGCGGTTGCGCCAAAGCACCAGCATAATCACGCCGACAATCACCGCCAGAACCACTAAAAACGCCACGGGTCGATCGCGCATCAAACCAATCACAAGCTTGCTAAGCAGCAAAGCCTGCCACGCGAAAAACGGCCACATGCCGCGGTAGGCAACATTTGCCGACTGTTCCGGCGCAAGCAGCAAACGCTCGCGTTGCAGGGTGGCTTCGATTTGCCGCAGGCGCGGCATCATAGCCATACGTAAGCAACTCGGCGTGCTGTCGTTGGGAATGTAGCCCAGTAACTGCACGGCCTCAGCGCTCAATTCTGCGCCGGGTTTGCTGCGCGCAACCTGCAACAAGCCTGGGTGGGCTGGATTGGGGCGGAGGTAGTCGCCGGCAAGCAGTTCGCTGATCAGCACGTCGATGGCGCGCTCGTGACCACCTGCAATCAGGCCAAGCTCAAGCGGCCGAAGTTGCCGTTTGGTGGCGCCCTGGTCCAGTCGGCGGGCACTTGCGCGCATGCAGTAGCTCAGCCACGCAACCAGCGGGAACAACAGCAGCAGAAGCGAGAGAAACTTAGGTCCAGTCCAATCCAGCGGATTGAGCGCGCTTGACCAGGCCGAGGAGCTTGCGCCTAACGCGAATAGGGCAAGGGAAATGCGCTGTAACCAAGTCCCAGGCTGCACCTGCAAGCGATGGGCCGGACCGCATCCGGGCGGCCAGATCGCTCGCGCAGGCGGACCGAAGTACTCGCCGTAGCGAGCCTGCGTTTGGGCGTATTGAGCCGCCAGCGCCGCGCGGTGCTCCAAGCTTCCGTTGCTCGGCGCGTGATGCAATTCAAAGCGCAGCACGTCAGGGCAAAAGCGCTGCCAATAGTCCTTGGTATCGATCAGATGGAGGTGCCAGACCGCATCCACCACGGGACTGGGCGAGCACTGACCGGCAAAGCGGGCGCAGAGAAAGCAGAAGCGCCGGTACTCCTCGATCGCGAGTCTGGCGAAAGTCGGTTTCCAGCCATACTCGCGTTCGGCGCGCCGCATCAGATCGATGGGCCGCTCTGCTTGGGTCAAAGGGTGTTGTTGAATGCGCTGCCAAAGCGCCTGTTCTTCTTGGTTCCATGTGTTCATGGCCGCACCCTTTTAGCGAAGATGCATGACGCTTTTATTACCGCGAGTCTGGTCGCGCCTGCGCTGCTTGCAAACCGTGGCCTTGCTCACAAGACGCGCGATCTGGCCTAGCTAGCTTCAGCGCCGCGGTAGCGCGCTGCGCGACGCTCGAACAGCTGGCAGACAATCTCATATGCCCTCGGATCAGCCGGCCCACGAGCGTCCGGACCAGTACCTTTTGCCAGATTGCAGCGCCGGCAGGCAAGCGCCAGATTGCGCGGATCGTTGGCGTGCGCCACTTGCGCACACAGGGCACGTGCCGCGCGCTTCCCAAACCAAGCGCTTGGGATCACATGCTCGACGCTGACATCGCCAATTGCGTTCCCATTGGCATGCAGCGCAAGCGCAGTACGGCAATGCAAACACGAGGTCAGCCATTGCCCGTTGCTCAGACGCGCCTCTGTGTCGCTCTGCAGTATCTGCAAGAACCAACGACGATACTTTGGTTTGGTGGTCATCGTACGCACTCTTCCCTTCGGCCAGCCGTCACGACATCCGGCAAGCCCCAAGCATGACACCCAACAACGTCACGCCGAAGTAGGGGCGCGATTCATCGCGTCCGCTTTCCACGCAGCGGCACATTGACCTACCGGCGCGGGGTCTGAAAGCGCGCGCCGCGTGCAAATGCGGACCGCTGACAAGCTCAAGGCGCCACCGATCTGGCATGCTCCCGGTCCGATTGCAAATGCTTGGCGAGATCAGGTTGAAACCTATGAATATCGGCACCGTGGCTGCCTTGAGCGTGCACTGGATCGAAGCCGAGGATCAGCTCGGCGACCTGCTCGTGCAGGCACCCGAGGCTTGGGCCGTGGACACCGAGTTCATGCGCGAGCAGACCTACTACCCGCAGCTGGCACTGCTGCAAATCAGCGACGGCACCACGGTTTGGCTGCTGGACCCGCTAAAGCTGCCGGCGGCGGCCATGTTGCAGGCGGTGCGGCGTGCGGCGCCGTGCTTGCTTTATGCCGCAAGCGAAGACCTTAGCGTGTTCGAGTACGCGCTCGGCTGGCGACCCAACACCATCGTTGACGTGCAGGTCGCAGCTGCCTTTCTTGGCCTCGGCCCCGCCCTGAGCCTGCGCGACATTTTGCTGCAGCGACTTGACGTCATGGTGGACAAGAGCGAAACGCGCTCCAACTGGCTGCAACGGCCGCTGAGCGAGCAGCAGCGTCTGTACGCCGCCTCCGACGTGGCTTGGTTACACAAGCTTTGGGCGCCGCTCGAACAAATGCTGAGTGAACGCGGCTTCAGCGCCTGGTTTCGCGACGAGTGTCGACGCCTGTGCGCGCGCGTCAGCCTTGTTATCGAGGCACAGCCGCATTGGTCGCTGCGCTCAAATAGGGAGCTGCCAGAAGACGTGCAAAGGCGTCTGTTCCGCTTGCTGCACTGGCGCGACCAGCTTGCGCGCGAGAGCGATCGGCCGCGCAATTGGATTGCCCCGCCAGCCCTGCTGTTTGCGCTTGCCGAGCGCAATCCGCGCGAACTCGGACAGGTAGTGGCGATTCTGCAGAAGCTGCAGCTGCCGGGAAC